>Ga0099822_1002513_pt1 | contig 22907 bp, 10 predicted proteins | sample CowpeawhiteBW_FD_76839 | JGI IMG/M metagenome (GOLD analysis project Ga0099822, IMG submission 76839) | Root nodule microbial communities of legume samples collected from California USA - Cow pea white BW | ecosystem: Host-associated > Plants > Roots > Nodule | place: USA: California | collected... | reverse complement strand
TAAATATTTTAATAAAATAAAAAAAAAAAAAATTATAAAAAGAAAAAAAAAAAATATAATTATAAAAATAAAATATATATATATATATATATATATATATATATATATATATATATATATACATATATATATATATATATATATATATTATATTTTTAAAATAGTCGATCGTGTTATTCTTTGAACAATAATTATGTTTTTTATTATAATAAAATAAATAGTTATAATAATATTATTAAAATATTGAATAAACAATAATAATAATAATAAATAAATAAGCATATTTATATTTTCATTCATTTGATTTAATTTAAAACACTCTACTTTTTACTATCTTTTTCTTTAATTTTTCATTCTCCATGTCTTCTATCTTTTTATCCATACAAAATATAAAGATAGGATTAACATTTTATTAAAAAAAAATAGAAATGTATTTTCTAATTAACATTTTATTAAAAGGAAAAGAACTTTCAAATTCATTTTTAAAATATGTAATAAAATATGTTAAACAAAAGAAAATCAATTTTTAAAATATGTAATAAAATAAAACAGAGAGAGTAAAATTGAATTTTTTGAGATTGTTTAATTTATTATTTATTGTTATTACTAATACTTTATTATTATTACAATAAAGAAACGAAGAAAAAGAGAAATATAAATATTCATTCAAATAAATACCAACAACACATTAGTGTTCATCTCATGCTCATTGCATCCTTGTTAAATAAGTTTCTTTTCATCTTTCTGGGACTGATCATCAAATTCTCTCTGATTAAATTGAACTTTTGTGACCTTTCTCCAGTTCTTCTAGTGGAACAGCATAGGGTGAGTTCCAATCAGCATTAAAAATTTCCCTAAGTTGAGAGACGATGGCAGTGTTGTATGTCCCAAAGCTGACACCTGCTGTTGTGTAGAAGTAGTCCCATACAAGGTTGCTAGTCCCAATGTGTGCCCTTACATCACTAACTGCATATTTTCCATGATTCACTCTTGTAAAATCAGGGTATTTGTTTCCTGTTTTACTTCCTCCATGAATAGCAGGTCCTGTCATGTTGAAACCAGGAACCACATAATATTTTATCTCAACTTTCCCAAAGCATTTGTTGTACTTTGAGGAAGAGCAGAGATTGTTGGTGTAGAGGAGAGACTTCAGGTACACATCCGTGTTACTGATGGAGTGTCCCCAATATGCCACCAATAGTTGTACTGTTGCATTCTTCGAAAACACCACCTGCTTGAAGGAAATTTGTTAGAAAGTTTAAGAATTTTTTTGCAGAAATGAAAATCAGTGAGAATAGAGTCATGTTGTGGCACATGTCACTCAAAATGGTACTGAACAACATTGTAAGAATTTCACGAATCTTGATGTTTTGCATTCTATTACAGGCAAAAACAGCAAAAAAGAGTGGAGAAAACACAGGAAGCTATAACAATTGAATTTACCTCTGATATTGCAGAGGATAAGGATGACCAGAAAATTGTTTGGTCCATAAATTGTGACTGACCCAACCAGTCCATTGTACTGATTCTAACTGTCTGCTTATCTCCAACAGACTTGATTGTATCAATCCATGCCTGCTCATCAGCTTGATATTTTCCAAATAATAGCTGCAGCAATGATCCAATGAAAACAAAATAATATTAGAGATTTCTCTGCTAATTGGAGATGGTGCAAGGTAAATTATCTGCAGATTTAAACACAAATTTGGCCATTCCTAGCTCAAGTATGGAAGGGCCCTAAACACTAACCCCCACTTCAATGAGATGCATTGACAAATTTCATTCAATGAATGGGACTAGAAGATCAATCTCTTCTGTAGTAGCACACTTAGAAAATTATTTAAATAGTACTTTTGTGCTACCATGTAACTCTAAGACAACCCATTTCTTCTGTCTAGGTTCCTCCTGGAAAACAAATAAGTACAAGTAAACATTACCTCTGGGGGTGCAAAGGATAGATAGCTGGCTTGGGGGAGGTTTGTTGAATAGTTATTCCCAGGGGTTTGAAATGAAACCACAAACATGTAAGGGTCAGACAGAATAGGATATCCTGCAACATGAGGAGTCTTCAGATATCGAGGAAGAGGTGACCTGTGAAAAATAATTAGATACTGTTATGAACTAAAAGATGAAAGGATGTTCTTTCCTCATGGTTAGTTTACTGTCTCATCCATTCTAAGTTGCTTGCGGATGTAAACTTATTTACTTCAATCTTCTTGCTTTCCGAAGTTTTCTACACCATTCACCAAGTTGTGCCTCCTGCCTCTCATGCTCATGTTCATGCTTAAGACTACATTTTATTCTAAGTGAAAATCCTAACCAACCTTTTGTCTTCACATAAAAACACACAGTTAACATTGTTCTAACACTTATTCAAGAGTTGCGTGAACAACTCTTTCTTCTCGGAACAAAGAAATTCCAGTGAAGGAAGGAGATTTTGTTGTATATACACCTTAGCTTTCTAACGATATTCAAATATAAACAATAATGAAAATGACATCAAAGTAGAAAACAAAATAGCGAAGCAAATCTCATAAGTAAACTTATTTTTATCATCAGACCCAGACTTACTTGCACCTCTCTTTATGATCAATGAAATGTGACCAGCAAGGAAACTTCCTCTCAACTTGCCACTCTTGATCAAACACTGTTTTCGTGTAAGCTGAAGAGTTGAGGGATGCTAGTGTCCACAAATTGTCAAAGTACACCTCAACCTTTTTAGCTATTTCAGGACAATTAGTAAAGTAAATTCCGAGTTCCTTGACCTAGAGCCAGAAAGTAACAAATAATGAGACAAAGTATCATGGATTGAACACATAACAGAAGTCTACATCGAAGAAAAGAAGAGTTATATTAGCAAAAATATCTACTGAGAAGATAACAGCTAACAGAAAGGTAACTTTAATGATCAATGGAGAAGGTAACAAGCAACATAATGCATTTTGAGTAGAGGGTTGAAGCTTCATAACATACATTAATGGAGGCCAACAGACACTAAAAAGAGTAAACAATCAAACTAAATTACCTGTGTGAGAGATTTCCAGTCATTGTTTGCAGATCCAATATACACATCCCTACTATCAGATATCCAAACTTTGGCATGGACAATGCCAGAGCCCCACCAATCCTCCAGCAGCAATGTCACATTCTCAACATTTGGCCTTCCGAAAGCAAGTTTGGATGGTTCTGAGGTAAAAGTTGGATATACTCCAGAGTGGGACAGTAGCCTACCTCAATACAGTTTCCATTTGAATCATAAAACAAAAGGTTAATATCATCTTGCCTATATATTTTAAACAAAATCATCCATCCATGTTGAAAAACCCCATTTCTGGAGTTAATTGATGTTCAGTATTGAACACAAGTCAGAAACCCTTAAACATGAGCATGGTGAGCCAAATTGAAACGCACCTGATGCTAACATTCCGGTCAGCAGCAGCGTCTAATTCTTGATAAAGAGAAACACCTTCACTGGCACCGAATTCATGCATCTGACGTTGAGTGTAACCATAGTCCCCAGATCGAGGATCGTTGGGGGAAGGTAGAAGCTGCCAGTATTGAGCAATTATGTGAAGCCTCGTGGTGGAGTTTGCAGCCAGCCACCGAAGCACATCCCCTACATTTCAGTTACGAGTCTCAGAACACAAATTGCCTTCAAATGGAGGTTAATTGAAATCTGAGATTAATGTAATCTCCGACTACATAACAATTTCTAAGGACAACACATATTTCTACTGCAACTAATATGAATAATAATTACTATCACTGTTTCATACCAGTAGAGAGGGTGCCAGGAACATTGGGTAGGTGGGGCATATTCGTGGGAATGGATTGCACTAACCATGCTTTGCAGCGAGAAGAAGATGATGCTGATGCATAAACACTGTTCAACAAAATCAATATATAACACACAAAGACACAACGGACACGAATCCTGGGAGTGTGTCTCATGGTTTTCGATAGTGACTGAGATACCATACCATAACCAATAGTTGCAATATAATTTGCTTAGTGCAATGCAGCTACTACTCCCGTTGACTTCAATATTCAGTCAACGGAAACAATGACCAGCTGGATCTTCTTGGAGTATTACTTTTGAGAGTATTGTGCATGTTCAGGGTTTCTCATTATTGCAATAAATAATTCGTAACAATCGTATGATTAAAAAAGTATATTACTTTTAGGATCTATGCAGGCCTTGGCCGTAACTATAGTCAATCTAAAATAAAAGAATAACATTTACCGATAAAAAACTTTAATTTGAACCATCGAATTTTATGATGATTATTTTACAAGTTACACCTTAGACATCATCTTATTAGTTGATATTAATATAATTTTTTTTTAAGAAAAGGTGTATCAATATTAAAATCAATTCCATGTATTTAAACCTTCAAAGTTACGAGCAAAATAATTTTAATGTTTGCTTAACAATGACACCCTTGTGCAGGTGAAAGGATTGCTATTAAAATATGAAGTTTGATTCTAGTACAGGATCCTGGATCTTGATCCAGGTTGGTTCACATCCATCGTTTCTCTTTTACGCTTTTGAAAAAAAATAGCAGAAGAAGCCATGAACTCGTTGCAGAAAAATCAAATAAGTTGTATGCAGAGGGCAATATATTAGGACTACAGAACAGAGCATACACCCAGTGGCATTCTGTACGATGAAAGGTCTTACTTTTACACTTGAATGAAACATAAAACTACATTACATTCTAATCCAATGCTAGTGAACCTTTTTCCTCATTCTGTGCATGCATTGCTAATACGAAAGTAACATCCTACTACCACTTTACACATAGACAGCAATTTGAATCTCCCTCACCTTTTCCAAATAATCTAGTAACTTCCTAAGAGATGGAATGCCTCTGGTGTCTCAAAGAGATGCTATATGATTTGGTGTCACCATGGCCTAAAGAAGTTGGGCTACTAGAACTCCCTGAAGTGTCTGAGCTCCTATTCTCTCCTAGCACTTTTCTCACACTCCATAACTTGTCAAAAATTCTCCTTGATCTTGAAGGCAGCAACTGAAGGCCACTTTTGCTGTTTTTGCTATTCTTCTTACCTAATTTCCCATTTTTATGCAACTCTTCATCCTTGATCCTCAAATGGCTCATCTGGTTATTGAGGGGTTCCATCGTTTTCTTACACCCCTCATCTCGATTCATTGGAGAGCTTGAAGGGTCATACGTGCTATTGTCGCCGAGTGCTTGATAGCTGATAGAAGACCTTACCTGATCAAAGAAGAGAACTTGGACTACAACTCGAAGGGGAAGGTATTCATTCTGTGCAGCATGCATGGAAGCATCTGCTGTCAATTTTCTGACTTCCATCAGTCCACATAGTTTCTTCCTTTCGGCTTTAGTCAATTCTGGATGCTCCTGAACACAGAAGAAGAACATAGTTAATACTGAAATGAATGGCATTAGTTGGGTCAGATAACATGTTGAGGGTGTGTTGAAAGTCTTACATCAACTAAAGATAAAGTCAGGTTACAACATATAAATAAGTACAAACTTCACCTTACAAACTGATGTTATAGGATTGAATTAGACTTAAAGTCCACTTTCTAACATAGTACATGCAATATTTGTTCGTTGAGTATGTTTTATATTTGTTTCTAAACACTTAATTATGAGACAGGTAATAATCAAAAGTTAACAAGTATGCAGGAATGACCAACAAAACCGTGGAGGATAAACAAAATGCTACCTTCAAGTAGATATCTATAGCTCTGTATAGACCATCATGATCTGGTCTAGCGAAACCTGGTATGGATTGTGACAAATCAGCAAAACTAGAGAGGCCAAGATTAGGATCATGTGCAATTTCTCCAAGATAACCATCCACCAACTTGCCAACATTCAATAAAGACCTTCGTGCTAAAACATATTCATCTTCTCCATGTTTCTCCTCAACAACCTCCATGTCACAGCTTCCTTTTTCCATGTATTGATTCAAAAGACCTTGCACCAAATTAACATCATATGTAGTAGTCTGGGGAGACCTTGCTGGAATCAATAAATCTTTCACACAAGCTTCATGCAATTTGAGGCTGATGCTCTTCATCAACTCTTTTGTTGATGACTCATCTGCAGAGACTAGTATGGCCACTCTCAATAGCTTCAGTAAGAAACTACAAGAACAACCAATGCCATTATCATATGGCAATAGACAGACAATTGTTTCTACCACAGATTTAGTCCTTGAGGCATTGGCACCAGAAACTAATGTATCTACAGAATCCGGAATCCATCTTAAGGCATAGGTTTTTAGTGCCTCTCCAATAACAAGACCATCCATTCTTCCCTTTGATTTCACAGCAACCATTACTCGTTTATAAAGATCAATGTCCAGCTCACATATGTCTTCGACCCACCAATCCTTAGGAACAGACTCAATTTTCTCTAGAAATGTCATCTTGTCCTCAACAATTTTATCAGGTTCAGCTAATTTCCTGTTGTAAGTGTAAGACCAAGTGATGTATGCCGGATCCACACTGGTTTTAGAAGCTATGGAGTCTATGCATCTCCCAATGATCTTCAGATCTTCAGACCATGGCAGAAGAGATTTAGAAGTTTGGAGAACAATTATAGAATCCTTCCAGCACCGGAAGATACTTGAGTTAAGAAACACCTCAATCTTTAAAACCAAGTTTCCTCTATCAACATCCTCAGTCATCTCAAGATACTCAGCTGCACAACGAGCAGCTACAACATTGTAAGCATTGAGAGTAACAGTCATCCCATAACAGAATTTTGCACATATTTCAAAGGCCTTTGGTCCTCCAGGAAAATCATCCAAGTAAATATCATCAGAGCTCTCTTCATTAGCTTTTGATACCAATTTTTGTAGTTGGTTGCTTTTTGACAGTAGAGGGAACTGCAACTCTTAAAAGCTCAAAATTAGTAAACAACAAAGGGAGGGCAAAAAGCTAGTTGTGTCACCTAACAACCACAAATAATGCACATACTAGAACTCAAACTTTACCCATCACTACAACATTTTGATAGTATAAGCAACTAACATTTGAATAATGAATATTGCCAAATTATTACCAGATACATTATATTGTAACTCTGGTCACACAAATCATATCATTAGATTTATTGAATAAAATACAGCGCTTTAAATACCAAAAAACCATACCTTGTGAAGGTGAAACGTAACATCACCAACATTAACAGTAACATCTGAAGCCAATTCAGATGACACATACCTACATGAGAATTAAGGTTGGTAAGTAAGTTTGTAAAGGGCATATTTTTGCAGGGAAAACTAAATAGACACAAAACATTGCTGGTGTTCAAAATTTATAAGAGGGTGTGTACATAGTTAACCACATGCCATGTTTGAAACCTCTGTGTCGACTTATGATGGAAAAAGTGATTAAAGTTATGCCAGGAAGTGAGATCCTTCAGCCATAATACTTTAATCAAAATGTGTGCTGTTCATTCCAAGCTTACACATTTTTCTGGTATTAGCATCAATCAAATAGCTCCCGAGGCCAAAAGAGAATCCTTTTCTACATATTACATTTGTTGATTAGCCTATTTTGAAGAAATAATAGTGTTTCTTTCCAACTTCCTAAGAAAACTCTTGAAAAAATAGCAACCATTTCCTTGGAAACAATCTCTGGGAAGAAAAACAATTGTCTGTCACGCCCTCATTGACTTGCAGGGAAGAAAAATGAATGCAAGACAATTTAGTCCCAGTTAATAGGTATTTGGATAAACTTTGAAATTAATATTGATTAACCAAAGATGTCTCCTATCTGCACGCATACAAATACCACTCGCATGCATAAAAGATGACATTTCATTGTCAAGCATGCTTTAGAACAGACAGAAAAAGGACCAAACCTGGTTAAGCTACCTCTTTAAAACATTCCACCCACAAGTGAAACTCTTTAACCTTATTATTATCGGAGAACGAGTCCTTATGCATGAATCCCACCCTAGCAAATTTTCTCAGGGTCCACTGGGACCTCATCTGGATTTTTTTCATCTACCTTTTAATTTTTTCCACATGCACTTACACAAGGTAACAAAACAATAATGAGTTCCCCACCCCAGGAACATGGCATACAAAATCTAGCGAGGCAAAAGAAAACAGACATTGCTGAGTTTATTAATATTGTTTTCTTAAAAAGGCTTGTGTCCAGCCATAATTGAAGATGATGGGTACTCCACATCAGTTTTACCATAGTTGGACCACAAGCTCGTGAAAAACAGCACAGTTCAAACGATGGACCACGATCTCTTTCTCCCACCCTTTTTGGTTACCAAAAACAAAATTAAAATGTTAACACACACTAGAAACAAAATTAGAATGTTAACATTATTCCTAACAAAAGAAAGAAAAAAAAGGTCTACACACTCACAATGTTATGCACTCTTATCCAATCACAGATCATCGCTTATGATAAATTGTTGACTTTTACAAGAACTACCTTAAAAATTTGTATCAACCATGATTTCAGATTGGTTGACAGTGAAAATTTTCTCTGCATTAACATAGAAATTAAACTCTTCTGACAATGGGGTGTGTGGACAAATCTTGAAGTCAACAAATTTCTCAGCAGCGGCTGACTAAGCTTAAACTGTTAAATGCATGTGTGGTGAAATTAAATGAAGGTGTTCTTGAGGTTGAATGGTGAAGAGGGATGCAAAATGCATGCAGGATCTAATCAAGAAGGAAAAAGAGAAGGTGTGGTGAGTCTGCAAGATGAATACTGGCACTGACCTTATAGAGTTTCCATCAGCTTGAAGAACATCAGGCTTGGAACCCAACTTCATAAACTTCATTTCTCTTTTTGCTCTCTCCCAAAACAAAACCAAAGCAAATGTGATTCAGAGAAACACAGTGCAGAATGAAGTTGGAATCTGAAGTCAAGTTTGCATTGCAGGTAAGGTAAAAAAGAAAGAAAGAAAAGAGGTAGACAGGGTGGCACTGCCTCATCCTCAGGTCTGGTTGGACCCTTTTGTCCCTACTCTTTACTCTTTTTATCCACTTTATCCCTGCACATTCCATTCTTGTCCTCTAGTGTTTTTACCTTGGAGGACGATGATGATGCTATCTGTGTCGTCACACGTGCTGTTTTCCATTCTCTGATGACGTAATAACACAATTCTTTCTTCCTCATTCTCTTCGCTCTTTCTTACACCTGCAAGTTTCAACAACCAAACCAAATACCACCATGCTTCTCAAACACTTCACAATAAAGCAAAAACAGTATAGTTCTTTAGATTGATGAAATCTCATAACTTTTAACTATCATATTTCAAACAGTAACAGGTGAAGACTTTAAGATTAATTCCTTATCTAAACTATTATTATGTGTTCTTAAAACTTGTCTTTTAGTTTGAAAAGCTTGAACTTTAAAACTCGAGACATGCCACTTTGCAAACATTGAGAAAACAAACCAAGTATAATGTTGTACCTAATGTTTAATGAGATTTGTTTCTAGGATAATGACCATTTTCAAGCTATGTTCTACTTTTCAACAATTTAAAATAAGTTATTTTAAATATCTTTTATTAGTATAGGTTGTAAAAAAATACAGTGAGAGACATGCTTCGTTCTGATTAAACAAAATAAAAGATAGAATTAATGGAGCATTTTTATGTTAAAAATAACGTGTGAAACTAATTATTGATATTTATAATTCTAAATTTTAAAAAAGATATTTAACTTTTCTTATATGTAAATTCGTTATCTCTTTGTTTCTTGACATTCTATACATTGAATAGACATGAAGGAAGAAATTTATAACATATGACTAAAATTTGAAACTAAAAATGTATAAAATACTTACTTACATGAATAGATCTCTAACATACCTTCTTTATATTAAAATACGTTAGAGTAGATATTAATGATGATTCTATGAGAGATGATACAATAAATATGATAAAAAAAAATTGTTATAATGAAGTTCAAATAACTTTAATACTATATTAAAAATAAATTTTAAATAACTTAATTTTACAAAATTCACGTAGACAATAATATTATATATATATATATATATATATATATAAATTGTTAATGAAAGATATTCAATAATGATAATAAGTATGACTTATCCATTTGGCAAGTTAAATATTTACAAAAGTAAACGTAACGTTGAAGGTTAAATATTTCACAATACTATATAAATAAATAAAAAATGGTACGGTGAATTCGAATTAAAAAATAATATAGAATTGTTCGAGTCCGGTACGAGTTTCTGACTTTACAAACGGGATCTCAAACACCCACTGATTCATATAAAAGTTTTGTCTATTTTTTAGTGATTCAACTTAGAAATCTATATATGAAATGAGATAAAATTAGGTATAAGCGAAAAAAAATTACAAATATTATTTTAATTTTGTAAAGCAATTATATTTAAAAAATAAAGCTAATATACTGTATCAATTATAATTTTCAAACGGAAGAAGAGAGAGAGTAGTGTAAGAAAGATTATCCACCTTTAAAAAGTAATAATATTTTTTAAGGATTAAAACTTAATTATGATTTTTAAAATATATATATATATATAATATAACGAACTTATTTTCAAAATAGGAAATCAAAATTATAGTATTTAAAAATTCACAAAATCAATTTTACTCATAAAACTTCATTTTCGATAGTGACAATCTACCCTCGCCACTTAAGCATTTTAAAAGCTTCACGATAAGTATATTATAATACTGTTTTAGCGATATGTTTCAGAAACTAATTTCATTTAATCACATGGAATTATTGATATGGCAGTTTCTTTGATAAACTAATCTAAAGGTTATAAGAGGCCTAATGAGATTGATTTGTATTTATTTCAATTTATTAAAGTAAAATAAGAAAACTAATATATAGAATTATAATTTTTTGTATTGTATTATGTGAAAAATATAAATAAATAATAATAATATTATTATTAAATAATATATATATATATATTAATTGTTTATTTTGAATAATTTAATATAGGAAAGCAGTAATTATCATAATTTATTTAATAAAAATACTAGTTAACCAAATAAAAACTTAAAAATATTTTTATGACCAAATATTTTTTAGTATATATACGTACATGTATTAAAAAAAAATATAACAAAATAAAACAAAAAAATGGTCAACGATTTCTAACCTTTTTTAGGGAAAAGGCTGATATCCTTCCGTACACCATACATATTCACAACATTATAGTAAAATAGTAATGAAATATATATCACATTTATGTGGTTATTAGCATCACTTTACATTTAAATAAATATAAATAAAATCAATGTAAGTGCAAATAAATATAAACATGCCACCCTATATCATGGAAGGTGAAGCCATATAATTTCTTAAAGTAATATTTTCTTATATTTTATATGTTTTGATATTTTTATTTGTGTAGATAAAATCGAGTGTTCAATGGGATACATGCTATATTTTTGTTCCTGTTGTCAAGTTGTCCTTTTTTGTGCTGATTTGATTTCTTCATTTTTTTTTTTAATTTTCATGAAAAGATAATAAAATAAAGAAAAGACAAAGTTAAATATGCAATTTCAGTTTCCAGACTGTAAAACCATGCCAACACACACCTAAGTGTCACCGCTTCAACTTTGTTTTAAATTATTAATTACGTCACTTACTATGCTAAAAACGATAATTGGTAATAATTAAAAAATAATAAAGAGTGAATTAAAAAGATTTAATTATGATTTTTTTAGTTTGAAAAGTGATTCAAAAAAATTTCAATAATAAATTTAATCTAGAAATATTATTGCAGTGGAAATTGTTACATCATGAAGAAATCAAGTTTCTGAGAGAACTGACGGTGAGAAAGTTTTATAATTGTTTTGAGGAGTGATGAATGTTCTTGCAAATTCTGAGATCTGATTCTGTAGTCTTACGTATTAATGAAGAAGTTAGGTTAATTAATTCTTTCATAATTCCTATTATGCCCTCCAGTCCAAAGAGAAAATGAAAAAATATCAAAACGCGTTGGGTCAGATTCAACTAGAGACACCAACGAGCAACATCATATATAAATAAATGCAGTAACTGTACCTAATTGTAACCGGAGAAAAACAGATTTGGCCCCGAGTCCTCTCTCTGTGGTGGTCGTGACTACGCTTCTTCTTCAAGTCGAAGCGCGTGAAAAAGAGATTCCAGATCTGGATCTCGAACGCCATGGCGGTTTGGAGATCTCTCGCTTTCTCTGCGGTTCTTCTGCTTCTCATCCATGGCGCTCACTGCTTCTACCTCCCCGGAGTCGCTCCACAGGACTTCCAGAAGGTAACCTTTGATATCCCCTAACACATCCATCGGTTATTTTCTCGCCCTTTGATCCGTGTTTGAATCTCGAAAAGCGAGATCTGAGTTTTATTGGATTTATATTGTGATCGATATTAGGTTTTTTTTTTCATGAATTTGTTATTCTTTTTGTTGAAACTGGGAAAAGGAGCTGGAAGTGTGTGGTAAGTAGTATGGAATGTGAAGTTTCAGTTCGCTTTGATGAAGGACTTTCACTTCTTAACCTTGAACCTTTTTTTTAGTGTGTGTGTGTGTGTACTATTGCTAGAGTAAAGGTCTGATTTCTATTACTTCGGATTATCGGTTACAGTTTGGTTATAATTGCAACGATTGTTTTCGTTGATACATCAAGCTTACTATGTCTGTTTTAGTTCTCTAGAGCTAATTAGAGATGGATGCTGGTTTTATTGTATGTGGAACGTTAAAGGATTTTGGAGAATAGGATTTCTTTGTGGATGTGAATTGCTGCAGTACCTACCTTTGGCTTCTTTTCACCTCTTTGTATTGAAAAAAATATTTCCGATTTGGCAGTGATACTACTTGATGTCAAAGGTTAGACTTTACAGTAAAAGAATACTAATTTTCTCTTAGGTTTTGCCTTCTATCATTCTAATGTATGAAACTTGCCTTTACCTCTAGTGTTGCCCTCCTTCCATTTTTATTTGAGGATTTCAGGTGTTTTTAATTACAAAGGATATGCCATTTGATTGTTTTGCATAGTTGAAGTTCTTTCTTATTATCACTTTGTTATCTTGTTACCAAAACTATAATAGTACTTTAGGATGGTAAAGTTTATTTGACTGCTGTCGTGTATCCCCCTTTTAAAGAATTGCCTGTAGTGATTTTTCTGTCTTGCTTGCTTGTAAGGTGGACAAGATGAGGAGTATTTAAAATTCATTATGGATTTGCCTCTCAAGGCCTTCAATGATTTGTTACGTATTTATTTGCTGCAGGGAGATCAATTGCAAGTGAAAGTAAATAAATTAACGTCAACAAAGACCCAGCTTCCATATTCATATTATTCACTTCCTTATTGCACCCCAGAAAAAATACAGGACAGTACAGAAAATCTTGGAGAAGTGCTTCGTGGTGACCGCATTGAAAATTCCCTTTATTCGGTGAGTTTTACTAGTTTAATCTTGACAGTTAATTTTTGTGACAATGAGAATAAATGAATTCTTGGTGATATGTTTCAATTTAGGAACAATTAAGTAATTAAATACTGAATGTTCTGACCATGTTCAGTTCAGTTATTTGTTATGAGTAACCATTTATTGACTATGTGAGTGGTTAACTGGTTATTCATTTCCAAGCTGTTTTTTTTTCTTTTTTAAACTTTCACGAGTTCTCTTAATTTTGTTATGGTTATGAACTATTGTCTGACCCATTGATATTTTGCAGTTTAAAATGCGTGAGCCACAAATGTGCAATATTGTGTGTAATGTTAAACTTGATGCTAAAACTGCCAAGGAGTTCAAAGAGAAGATCAGTGACGAGTATAGGGTGAACATGTATGATATGCCAATAATTGTTTTATCATTTTCAGCAAGTATTCTACTGCAATTGTGATAGGTTTGTTTCTTATGGTAGCTCTGCCTTTCATGCACAGGATTCTTGATAACCTTCCCCTAGTTGTTCCCTTGAAACGAAATGATCAGGATTCTACTGTTTATCAGCTTGGTTTCCATGTTGGACTCAAAGGGCAGTACAGTGGGGTATGTTAACTATTTAAATAGCACTTTGACAATTGTTATGAATGCCAATCATCATTTTTTCTAATTTTGTCTAAATGTGCAGAGCAAGGAGGAGAAGTATTTTATTCACAACCATTTGGCATTTACTGTCAAGTACCATAAAGACGTCCTAACTGAATCTGCTAGAATTGTGGGCTTTGAGGTCAAGCCATTCAGGTTATTCTTTTTGTGCTGTTTCCTTTCGATTGGTTCATCCTGTTGTGGTATTTAGCAGTGACTTTTCTTAACTGGGTGTTTATCTGCAGTGCTAAACATGAATACGAAGGTAAATGGGAAGGAAAAACAACTCGTTTAACAACCTGTGACCCTCATGCTAAAAGCACAGTGGTCAACTCCAACTCTCCCCAAGAGGTTGAAGAGGGCAAGGAAATTATCTTTACCTATGATGTTGAATTTCAGGTGAGTTATTGGAGTCGGAGATGATAAAGTTTTAAATGTTTACTTCATGGTATAATGTGGTAATTAGCATGAGCCAAGAAGTTAGGGCACATGGTTTGAGCGGGGATGCTGGTTTGTGGCTAGGGAGATAAGATGAAAAGTTTAAAATCCCCTTTCACCAATTGGCATGTTTATTATTTTTCATATCGTGATAAATCTTCGTCCTTCTAGTTGAATTCTTCTTTAAAATCCCCTCATTGTTGTTATATGAGGAAATGTGATTGTGGGCTGTATTTCTTATTACCTGCTATTAACTTTGGCTGGCATCTACAGGAGAGTGATGTGAAGTGGGCATCAAGATGGGATGCCTATTTGCTAATGAATGATGATCAAATCCACTGGTTCTCAATTGTTAACTCATTAATGATTGTTCTCTTCCTTTCGGGCATGGTGGCAATGATAATGCTGCGTACACTGTACCGTGACATTGCGAAATATAACGAGCTTGAGACCCAAGAAGAAGCGCAGGAGGAGACTGGTTGGAAGCTTGTCCATGGTGATGTGTTTAGGCCCCCCACTAACTCAGATTTGCTGTGCGTTTATGTTGGAACTGGTGTTCAGTTTTTTGGTATGATGCTGGTAACCATGATGTTTGCTGTCCTTGGATTCCTTTCACCTTCAAACCGAGGTGGGCTGATGACAGCCATGCTCTTGCTTTGGGTTTTCATGGGAATATTTGCCGGTTACTCATCAACTCGTTTGTACAAAATGTTCAAAGGATCGGAGTGGAAAAAAGTTGCCCTCAGAACTGCAACCATGTTCCCTGCCATTGTCTCTGCCATTTTCTTTGTTTTAAATGCTCTCATATGGGGCCAAAAATCATCTGGAGCTGTGCCATTTGGTACAATGTTTGCTCTGATCTTTTTATGGTTTGGGATCTCGGTTCCACTTGTTTTTGTGGGTAGCTATGTCGGATTCAAGAAGCCTGCGATTGAGAGTCCTGTGAAAACGAACAAGATCCCCAGGCAGATCCCTGAGCAGGCTTGGTACATGAACCCAGTTTTCTCAGTTTTGATCGGTGGAATACTCCCGTTTGGAGCTGTTTTCATTGAGCTTTTCTTCATCCTCACATCAATCTGGTTGAATCAGTTTTACTACATCTTCGGATTCCTCTTTTTGGTCTTCATCATCCTCATTGTGACTTGTGCTGAAATTACCATTGTGCTCTGCTACTTCCAGTTGTGCAGTGAGGATTACTTGTGGTGGTGGCGATCATATCTTACCTCTGGTTCCTCTGCACTTTACCTCTTTCTTTACGCAACTTTCTACTTCTTCACCAAGCTTGAAATCACAAAGTTGGTATCTGCGATATTTTACTTTGGGTACATGCTTATAGCTTCTTATGCATTTTTTGTGGTGACCGGTACTATCGGATTTTATGCATGCTTTTGGTTCACTAGGCTCATCTACTCCTCCGTCAAAATTGATTAGAAATAGCATTCAGCGGTTTGGACCAATCTACTATACTTCTTAAAGGTTGAAGAAAGTTTGTGTAAGGATTTTGATATTCAGATACTAGCATGTTCAGATGTAACCTATTTTATATACAATTTTGAACTGTGTCGACAGTGATTTTTTTGTTTCAGTATATTTTAATTGCCCTTGTCGAATTAGGATTCTCGTTTGAATACAGAAGGTTTTAGGTTAGTTGGACTGTCTTGTGTGGCAGATGTTATTAAATTACTACAGCAGTTATCTCAATAGAAGTGAAATATTCCACTATATCTATTTTTGAATATTAATATCACTTTTAAAACATATATGATTATTTTTAAGGAAGAAGTTTGTTGGTATTAAAATAATTTTAAAACTTCATACTGATTTAGTGGACAAATTATATAAGTTTTTTTCATTAAAACCAAATTAAGTCATAAATGAGCTTTATGAGCTTTAAGCACTTCCGCCTAATTCTATTATAAATGGATCCTAAATTTTTTTTATTATGTTATTATTTTATCTTTTTTAATATATGTAAAGGTGCAAAATAGGGTGAATTAGATGTTACGTTACAATAATAGTTATGGTTTAGTAATAATTGTCTCTGACCATTTTTATTAATATCATTGGAGGTAATTTCTACGCAAAAGAATTATGGGTTAGTAATAATATTTTATTATTTATATATTTTTTAATAAAATATATTATATTTTAAATTATGTTTTAAATATTTGATGGTTATAGATTTATATTTGGTGACCTTGATGGATTCATTTATTATTTATTTGTAATTTATATGTGTATTATTTATCGTTGTATATATGTATTATTATTTACTACTAAATATTTTACTATCATCTTATTTATATTTATTATCACTTATTATTAAGTATGATTTATTATTATTTAGTACAAATTATATTATTGTTATTTTATTAAGAAAACAAATAGATTACAATTTATTAATAAGTTCATATTATATATTTATGTATAGGGATGTCAAAAATATCTGTACCCGTGGGTATCCGCGGATAAAACTCGCAATGGGTAAGAAATGGATATTAAAAATGGATACCCGCTATCCGTGGGTACGGATATTTTTGATACCCGTATGTTAACGGGGTGGGTACGGGTATCATAGTATCCGTACCCGTGGATACTCGTACCCGCTAAACTTTAATTCATAAAAATACACATATATATATATATATATGTATATGTGTATATATATATATATATGTATATATATATATACATATATATATATATACACACATATATATACACACATTTTGTCCTAATATTTTATAAGCTGCACATTTTGTCTTCTGTCTTCATTCTTCTAACTTCAAATATTGATATGTTGTCTTCTTTCAAGTATATTCCTTGACATTTTTCTCGTTTCTTTCTCTGAAATTGGGCATATACATCAAATCATATATAGATAGTGATGTTTATGATATGCTTGTTGTCAAATGATAGAATCAAAATAAGAATACTTGACACGTGACAGTTGAGGTTTATTATTTGATTATTTTTCAGGAATCAATTGGAGAAAGTGAGCTTGTTGATCAAAACACTAATTAAAGAATTTTCATTGTGTTGAATGTCATCTTATATTTATTTTTATAATTAGTTGGACTTGCATGAACTTGAGTTAGTTTGAAATTTATTTAAAATTTATGACAGATGTATTTTATTTTATTTTATTTATATTTATGATTAAATATTTATTTTTTAAATAATTTTATAAATTTCCGCGAGTACTCGTGGATATCTGCGGGTATGAAAAAAATAGACAGGTACCCACATAACGGATAACCGACAAATATAGATACGAGTGGGTAGGATACGGGAGAGCCACTACCTGTACCCTACCCGAGTCACTACCCGTACCCTACCCGCCCCGTTGACATCCATATTCATGTATAAAGATCTTTGTTTTATCATAGATTACTTATTGATTTCTATCAATTATCTTTCTACTGTAAAGAAATATATTTTGGTTTGATTTTGTATGACACAAAGAAATATCTTTTGGCTTTCTATAATACTAAAAGAATTATAAGTTCACTAAAACAAAAGTATAGGATGAAAAACGTAAAAAAACTTACAGAAATATTAAAAAAAAAAGTAAGAGAAAGATGACATATTTTAATTTTATGAAGTAAATAACTTTACTGTTCGAATTTCTTTCCAAAAAAAAAAAATATAACTTTTAACTTTACAGCTTCTGAATGCTAAACAATTAAACATAGTGGTGAGTCCCATCTGAATACCATGTAAATCACTTTAACGTAGTGGTGAAATATTACATGAAGCCTCTGGTTTCATTCTTAATGTCGCGACAAAATATTTGTAAAAGAAAAGTCAAAATAACATTTGCAATGATTCAAATGTTCTCATCTCCCCTGCTCCATCAAAATAACATCGGCAATTAACAAACAATACAAAACCGATAAATTTAAACTAACAATATCACGACCTTAATCTCTAAACACTAACACAGTGTTCCTTTTAGATGATGGCACTGTTTATGTGTATTGGTAAGGACGGATTATTGACTTTGTTTGTGTTCTTTTTCGAATATTTGCAACGGTATATCGGTTTGGATTTGCGGAATTTAAAATTCGTTCTATTCACGCAAAAGTGAGTTGATTTGAGTGTATTTGGGTTTTTTTGTATTTAGGGATTCCTTAGAAGTGAAATTTGTAAATATGCGTTCGTTGATATTTTTTTGTCAAAAAGGGTCAAGTCGTCATGGGAGACAACGGTTTTAGTTTTAAGAAAAAAGTGAAGTCGACTTCACTTTTCAGATTTTTTTTATTTTTTATTTTTTTTCCAAAAAAAGTTCAATTTTAATTATTTTTTTTGTTTTTTCAAAATTTTCAGTTTTAATTATTTTTCTTCTTTTTCAAAATTTTCAGTTTTAATTAATTTTCTTCTTTTTCAAAATTTCAGTTTTAATTATTTTTTCTTTTTTTTTCAAAATTTTTAGTTTTCATTAATTACGAAAAAGAAAATAAAAAAAATATGAAAAGTGAAGTCGTCATGTGCAGGGACGACTTCACTTTTTTCTTAAAACTAAAACCGTTGTCTTCCATGACGACTTTGTTTTTTCTTAAAAAAAAAAAGAGAAACCGGTCAGGTGGAGGACGACTTCACCTATAATGTCGTCCTCCACCACAACGACTTGACCCTGTTTGACAAAAAAAAAATCAACGAATCCATATTTACAAATTTCACTTCTAACAGACCCATAAATACAAAAAAGTCGTGTATTTGGATAACTTTACGAAATTAACCTTTATTTTAAACATGCACGTGAACCAGTAAACCAGTTTATCAATGTATGTGTGAATTGAAGCACTGGTGTGGTGGTGTTCTATAATTGCATTTTGCATGAATGAATACACTAGTATTTGTATGTGGTGTGGGTTTATGAGTACAGGAAAACACATGGGCTCTGGTGGGAGAGGAAGATGGTAGACACCACCTCGTCTGAAATTTGACAAAGTCGGTCTCTAAATTTTGATCAAGTCGATTCTTATTAAAATTTGGTTGAATTCAACTAACCCGGTCCCCAACCAAAGTTTGGATGAAACTAATCAAGAGTTGAATCCATCTAAATTCGACAAAATTTGATCAAATCTCAGAATTTTACGAAATTCGATAAAGTCAATCCCAATCAAAATTTAACTGAAAATTGGTAAATAATATTATATTTATTATATGAAATGAATCAATATTGAAATAAGATTATATTATTGTTGCTCCAGGATTTCTAATATAAACTGATATTTATATTTAAAATTTAAGAGTTTAATAATATTTTCAAATTTTAATATTTCAAAATTGAATTATTAAATACTATTTAATTATTTTAAGTTAAATTATATGTTTTTAAATTTAGTTTTATATAATAAAATAAATAGTTGAAATTAAATTTTATTTTACAAAACAAAATTAACTGTTTTAACAAAACAAAAAATTAAAATGTAAACAATTTCGATTACTCCATTAAACAAATTATTTAAAAATTTAAAATAATTTAATTATAAAAAATTTAAATACTCCGCTTAATCAGAAGATAATTGAGTAACGGCGTGAATGCATTCCTCCTGGTTCCAGAATCATGGCTCATTAATGAGTTTTATTTACCGTTGTTATCCGTTACAAGGGCCCACATAGTAACAGAAGACTCAGTACAGTGGCCCCCACATGCTGTGCTCAACGGCTACTTTCTCTTCTCTTCATCGCTATAAATACAACACTCCTAATTCCCACTACTGCATACCACCACTTCCTACTTCTGAGAGTAAGAAAGGTAAAATCTTTCATAAACCCTCTTAAGTTCTCAAAAAAAGACCATGGCTGATTCTTCAAGAGCCGTCTCTGCTTCCCTTTTCTTCTTTTTCCTTCTCCTTGGATTCTCAGCAGCTAAGGAACTTTTAGTCGGAGGCAAGATTGATGCTTGGAAGATTCCATCTTCAGAAGCAGATTCTCTCAATCAATGGGCTGAAAAGTCTCGTTTCAGAGTTGGCGATTATCTGGGTAACTTCCCATAAACACAACCATTTGCTAAGTTAAAATTGATCTTTATTTGAAATTAGTGTCCTTAAGTTGAACAAAGATGTATCAATTGGCTGAAAAGTTTTTACCTTTTCTTGTCACTACTATCATTTTGCCTTCCATTGATGAGTAACTTTTGTATGCAGTGTGGAAATTTCAAAGTGGGAAGGACTCAGTGTTGGAAGTAACAAGGGAGGAATATGGTAATTGCAGCACCTCCAATCCCATCAAAGTGTACAGTGATGGGAATACTAAGGTGAAACTAGAGCGTCCTGGGCCATTCTATTTCATCAGTGGAGCAAAGGGGCACTGTGAGAAGGGGCAAAAGTTGATTGTGGTTGTGATGTCTCCAAAGCACACATTACGAGCGATTTCTCCGGCACCTTCTCCGGTGGAATTTGAGGCTCCGGCGGTTGCTCCAACTAGCAGTGCTGCAACGTTGGAAGTTGCTCTTGTAACCGTAACTCTCGGAGTGTTGGCTATGTATGTGTGAATGAATCACCCCATCACATTAGATTTTGGTGGTGACGTTCTTTTCCTTTCTGGCTTAATTCTTTTGTAGCCAATATATCATTCTTTTATGACATTCATATTTTTTTTTTCTCTTCTATCTTCGCTGTCTCATCTCATGGGAGTCTATTAATCATTCTCATAGAAATTGTCTCAAGTGATATACTAATCCAAAATTATTAATGTTAATCTTAACTCACTTCTGATACTTTCAGAGCTACATAAAAAAAATATATCTATCTATCACATGAATTTATGAACCCATAAATAAGCAAGTGGAAATGCTCATAGAGTAATAAGTACTACTATTCTTACTATGAAATAAGTCCATCCAAAATTGAGACATGTACATTGTTTTAGATATCTGCAAATCCGCAATAGACAAATGCTGCATTTGTCAATACTGTTAACCAAAACTGGACATTAGAAACATTCAACATGTGGTGGGGATAGTGAACAATATCGAGATTCTGTCGCCAAGAAGACCGAAAACGCTATGGTGATATTCCTCTTACGGACACACAGCTCCTCCACCTTGTCCAAGCACACTGGACATAAAATTCCAAAAGAATAAAATCTCAGACAGAATATAAGGAATAAATAACAAGTAAATACGTTTTCAAAACAAGTAAACGTTTAGACTTGAAAGTTGCAGGCTTTCTTTCACTCAGATTCTCTCCAGTTCGAGAAAATCTATGAGAAAAGCGTATAAACTTCACACGACACAACCAACGCAATCAAGGAATTCAGCAGTGAGTAGCTTTGTTCCATGCATTTAAATTGACATCATCAATATTATACTAGAAGCACAAACCAACTTGTTCAAGCTTTTTCCCAAAGGCCATTCCACTTTCAGTACCATGATACAACGAAGACAGTAATTTTACAGTATTTCTAGGAAACCTATGACAAGTAGCATGTATGTTGTTCTCTAATTTCATTTTTGCCAATGAAACGTTTTTTGTTACTTATCAAAAGTAAAACAGCTGATCAAAAAAATTCTTGTATAGCAGATTCAGATTTTTTTTGCATTGGAGACCACACATATCATTGAATGGAGATTTAAATTACATATCGATCACAAATTATATTCAAACTTTGAGTCTAAATCCTAAACCAACTAGTCTAAAATTTTCATTAACTCACAAGACACTCTATTGTCTTCTGCACAATGAGCTCCAACAGGAGGGCTCAAGACAGAATACACGGGTGAGTTGCTTGAATGAAAAGCACTCAACACACCACATATTTATATTGATTCGAGTGACAATTACATTTAAGAGTAATAAAGAGAATTTAATATAATTACATCTGAAGAAACACTTATACTAGAGTTTAAGTGCCAATTATAGGACCCATTTCCAACGCTCGTCAAGCCAGATAAGCATATAGGTTGAATGCTACAAGCAGGGAACAAATATATTGAGTTTGTCAATATGTCCATGCACTGCCACCATCAACAGGAGGTTTGTCTCTGAAATTTTAGTATTTTGTCTCAGTGGTGTGAACAAGACCAGCGGATGGCGATGATGTCCCCAGGCCCTGATGATGTCCCCAGGCTATTAAATACTGACTCCGATGTGGACTCCAAAACATGGCTAATGTTTATATATAGGATACGGAGACCCTATTCATTTATAGTCAACATGACAAAAATCCCAATTGAGAAATAAGATTTACACAATTTATATTGTAGGAACAAATTTGCCAAGTCTTAACAGTTTCATATAATAATGATCCCACAATAGAGTACTAAGAAACGTATCTATTAATAGTTAAACACTAGTTAAGTCCCAGGATGCAAGCCTAACAAAAACAATTTCAAGCCTTGCAATATTTATAAACCAAATTGATATATATATATATATATATATATATATATATATATTTTTTTTTTTT
>Ga0099822_1002511_pt1 | contig 22913 bp, 20 predicted proteins | sample CowpeawhiteBW_FD_76839 | JGI IMG/M metagenome (GOLD analysis project Ga0099822, IMG submission 76839) | Root nodule microbial communities of legume samples collected from California USA - Cow pea white BW | ecosystem: Host-associated > Plants > Roots > Nodule | place: USA: California | collected... | reverse complement strand
TATAAAAAAAAAAATAAATATATATATATATATATATATATATATATATATATATATATATATATATATATATATATATATATAACATAAATAAATTATTTTTCATGTAAACATTAAATTGATAAATTTCAAATTTAATTTTAAACAAAATAAATTTGATTATTCATTTTTTTATAAATATACTTTTATTATTTCATACAATTAATAGAAATAAAATAAAATACTCTAAATGATTTATATAACATTTTATATTACTCTTAACATTAGGGATATTTTGACATTCTCATTTTTTTATCTATTAAATTTTTTTTAATATGTCACATCACTCAATTCAATTACAAACTTTCACGAATTTCACTATCTAATCTACTCTAAAATTACTTCCTAATCTCTTAAAAAGAATAACATCAACTTCACTTTCTAATCATTCTCATCTCTTCCTCTCCCTCTCCTTCTAATCCTTCATCTCAAAAGAACAGGGCCTAAAGCTTGTCATGGAATTATAATTTTTGTGAACTATTATAATTTATCACGGATTTAAGTTGGATTGAGTTAAAAATATTTTAGTTTTTTTAAAATGTAAGTTGAATTGAATTTTATTTATGGTTTAATTACTTAGATGGTACTCACTTTGGGAGAGGTATGTCAATTTGGTACCCACTTTTAAAAAAGTGTCAATTGCATCCCAACTTTTGAAAAAATGTTTTCATTAGTTTCTTTTCAGACATAAATTATTAACATCGTTAACAGCGTGTCAAGTGTCAGCTTGTAATTTTTTTTTTAAGTTTTTGAAAAAAAAAAGAACACGTATCAGGTTCCTGGTGTGACACATCGCATTGTTAGTGCTACTATATGAATGTTATACTAATTTTTTTTATTAAAATGAATTTTACCACTAAATTTTAATATAAATATCTAATACTTAATTTTGTAAAAATTTGATACTTAATTAGTTTTAATTTTATAAAATAAATGAATTTTAATAATTAAAACCATAGATACATAAGTAGAGACTAAATTGAATTATTGAAACATATATGAGGACTAAAAGGAAATCAACACAATGACATCTGATGGTGATATTGACACGTGGCATTGCATTGTCACGTGTCACACTAGGGACCGAAACATTTTTATTTTTTTGGATACATCTCCGTCTGAAAGGGACCTAATTGAAAAATAAAAAAAAAGTCAAAAAAATCACTCATCTCCAAAAGAAAGAGACCTAATTGAAGTAGTTCTTCAAAAGTTTGGATGCATTAGACACTTTTTTAAAAGCAGGTATCCGATTGACACACTTCTACCAAAGTGAGTATCATCCGACTAATTAAACCTTTATTTATTTAACTATATTAAACAAATTGGAATCGGATTATCATGTAACATATGAACAAAAATACTTTATTATTATTTTTTACCATTTTTAATTCTTTTTAATTATAATTATTTAATATTAATAATTATATAAATTGATAATTTAATCTTTTTAAATACTAAAATTTCGTTCAATAATATTTAAATAATTTAAATGCTTAATTTATTTATATTGAAATTATACATTTTCATGCATAAATTTTCAATTATTATCTATATTTATATATAAAAAAACTTATATATAAAAAAACTTATTTTTTATATACACAATTTTTATCTCGTTATACCCTTTATAATATAATTATTAACTGATTTTTAAAAAAATATAATCGTTAACTTTTTAGAAATGACCACTATTTTAAAATATTTTGTATAAAATTATGACGAATTTATCTTTTATATTTCTTTATTATATTTGTAGTTTTTTACGGGAAACATTCACGCACTACTATATTCTCATTTTTCTCTCTTATATATTAATTTAATCAATTTATACACATATATATATATATATATATATATATATATATAATATAATATAATATAATATAATATAAATATTTAAAAAATAAACTTAATTACAACTTATATATACATGTTACAAATTTTTTTAATATATATATCAAATCACTTGACCTAGATACTCAAATTATTTTATTTTTTACTTTTGTAATTTCTACACTTGAAATTTTACACTTGTAAAAAATAAAATAATTTGAATATTTAAGTGTAGTGATTTGATATATAATTTCAAAACAATTATTTTAATATTTATATATAAATTAAACTTTTTTACTAATTTGATATCAAATTGGAAATGACAAAATTTGATCGTTTTAATTAATATGAGTACTAAATTGAACAAAAAATTTAAATAGAGAACTAAATTGAAAACAACTATTATCACTAATACGTGTCATTATATCACTATTATTATTGAGTTTGTGATGATGTTACAAGATGGGATTGGTTATTGTCGCTAGATAGTGCAATTAAAAATAAAATAAAAAAATTAGTTTATGCGTTGATATTCTAAAAAATATGAGAAAAACAAAAGTATATATCACTATTATTATTATTATTATTATTATTATTATTATTTAAAATTTAGTTACCCGTATCTCGTATAATCGAAAAAAAATTATACACATACATGGAATGAGTTGACTCGAAGGAAGTGATTCTGTTACATCGTTATTTTCTTTTTCTTTCAATTCAAAAGTTTTAGATTCCCACCCACACTTATAAAATCAGTTTTATGAAAAAAAAGTCCAAAACATTCAATTGAAAAGATGTATGTTGATATTTAAAAAAATCGTTAATTTAATTTCTGTATATCATGTTTCATATTAGTCTTAAAGATTAAGGCTGTGTTTTTTTATAGGTATAGATATGGGAGAGTGTGAAGATGGATTTGTGTTGATTTGGATAAATGAATTTGTGTGTTTTTTGAATGGATTTAGAAGGCAAAGTGAATGGATTTCGAAATAATTTTTTTTTTATATTTTTAATTTTAAAGAGATAGAGTATAAAAACTTTCTCATGATGACCAAAATAAAATTTTGCTGACCAAAAATATATATTTTTTAAATTTTTTATTAATGAAAATCATCGTATATATTTTGTTAATTTTAGAAAACTCATATTTTATCGATGAACTAATAGTGTAGATAGAATTTGATATCTAATTTATTTATATTATATGGATGATGAATGATGATAAATAACGTAAAAAATAGCGTAGTATTAGAAGAGGGGGACACGTGGGAGGGAAGGAGGGTGCATCCATCTATCGTCGTCGTCAAACTCTAACCCAAACCCTATCTAGCTTCGCTTTTGCCCCTTCTCATTCACTCTGCCCCAATTCCAAAATTCCCAACCCTAACCCTAAAACCGAATCTTCTGATGAAACTCGACACGCCATACTCCACGGTTTCAGAATCAGGTTCGATTCCCTAACCCCTTAACAAACCCCTTTCATCTCTTCGCAGTTTCTCCATGGAGGGCTCTGCAGAGGATCTCGGAGCCCCCGAGTCATGGGAGGTTGCGGATTTGGACGAGTCCATGAACCGCTTGAACCTCATGCTCTCTTCCAGCAAGGATTCCAACCATCCTCATCAACGTCTCTCCGACGATGAAGTTCCGCCGCCGCCACCGCCTCCTCCGCTCCCTTCAGCCAGTGGCGACAAGGTTTCCGATGACGTCGTCAATCAAGTCGATCAGTTCCTTCGGGAAGCCATTCAGAACCCTCGCGAACGACTCTCAAGTAGGTTTACCTTTACAAACATCAATTAGTTGGGGGAATGCATTTATAAGCTCTTGTTTGTTTCAACGTTTTTAGAGAAACTTTTACTTTGTTAATATTTCGTGAATTAATAGACTCTGAAATCCTAGATTTTCTTTTGTTGGGTGTTATATTGGTATATCAGGGAGTTTATTAGGTTCTGATTACTGTTAAAATTTCTGGGCTGTAATTAGCTAAAATGCCAGTTTAATTTTACGCCTGTGCGGTGTAGTTAGAGAAACAATTCCGTCATAGTTTCTGCATTTTCAAGTGTAGCTATCTTATGAAAGGATTTGGGTTTTTGAAGTGAAAGATTCTTATTTGGAATGTGCTTCTCGTTCTCTGCCCCCTTCTCACCAGGAGATATAATTCCTTATTCCTCACGTCTGTAGTGAATGCCTCATTTGAGAGGAGTCAAATCATATGAAAACTCAACCAAGCTGCTTCTTGACCTTAATTTTGAGTTTCAACTATCTAATTTATTGATCGCAAGATAATGTGTTTTGTTTGACTGGATTTGCGCAGAGGCCTTTTCCTGTGCCTTTCAGATTTAGAGTTTTCGGGGACTTTCTAGATATATTTTCCTGGGAGAGTGATGATACCTCCCTAAAATAAAAATTGAGGATGCAAAAACGTAGTTATTTATATTTTAAATTTTTTCACGTAAATGTTCTATTTATATCACGTGATTCACTTGCTTGCTACTTTTCCAATGATTTTATTTTATCACGCATGTATCATTTGTTTGGATCTAATAAGTGTTGTTTTCATAGAATTTTATATTGCTCCTCACTGATTAAGGTTTATAATTTGATATTCAGTCTTGAGGATGGAGCAAGATGTTGAAAACTTTATACGTGATCCAACTCAACAACAGCTTGAATTTAAGCAGCTTCCAACATCCTATTTGAGGCTTGCTGCACATCGGGTGGCTCAGCACTACTCATTACAGTCGATGGTTTTGCTAGATAATAGTTTACCAGATGGTTCTGGCTCAAGAATTATTGTTCGCAAAACCTCTGAATGTAGGCTTCCAGTTATTCGCCTTGCTGACATCCCAGTGAAATTATCATCAGAAAACAGTGCTGTCATGAAGGTTGCAATCAAACAGAGGCCACAGAAGGGAACACAGATACTTAGTAATGCAAATTCAAACTCAATGAAGAATAGTAACTCTAAAAGTGTGGAAGAGAGAAAAGAAGAATATAACCGGGCCCGCGCTAGGATTTTTAGTTCAAGCAATAATGGTGGAACTCTAGCTGGGAAGCCAGAGTGTGAGTCAAGACAGCAGGATAACTCATTGCATGTTTCGTTGGGGGTTCCTCGGGTTGAAGACAAATCAGCTTCGGTATCTGATGTCACTTCTGGTAGGGGGCTGGTTGAGTCTTCAACTAATACCAATAGGGCTAGAAGTAGGACAGAGAAGGAGCCAGTTGGTAGGTATAGGCAAAATAATAGGGTGGCTATATTTCGGGACCGTGAGGTTGATCGCAAAGATCCTGATTATGACAGGAGCTATGATAGGTATTTGTGCCTTTTACCTTGTTTGTCACACACTTGTTTGCTATGTTTTGTGATCTCGTTTTTTGTTCTTTGTAAAAAATAAATGGAAATGGTTTGAGTTTGATGGCATAAATGATTTCACGCAAAATTATCATAAATTTCTGTATGTTTTTTCATATTTAGGCCACACTTTCATTTATCTTGTAGTTATGGAGTTTATACAGAATATCTGATGTCAATTTATCATTCCGCACAACAAATGAATAATTAATAATTGATAACCACGACATTTGGACTTTGCAGTTAGCTCACATTAAGATATACTGTCCTATGCATACAGCTAGCACCTCCTTCGTATTGAAGATTTAGTTTGATGTATAGTCAACAAAATACTCAGACTTCCCTGTTTGTTTGCAAGTTCTCTTCAAACCTAGAAAGATTTGAATGATTGTTATGTTATTATTTTGATACTAAAATATTATTATAGCAGGAATCTGAAATATTTCTGCAGTTAATTTGAAATAATGTGGTGACTATTGAATATGGACTGTATTCCGGGTGGGGGGTTTCAGAACAGGCCAACTCATTCCATCCCAACCGCCACAAATGGTTGGGTTGGGCCTATGCTGGGCTGAAAATCCAACCTTTGGGTGAGTTGAATTGTCTGACTATAATTTTTTAAGAATGGGTTACAGAAGGGTGACCCTTCTACAAAAATAGCAAGAAAGTCTTATCCCATCAGGCCAGGTCGGCTACATGGGTCACACAATGTCATCCGGCTTGATTATAGACCATAGTTTCAGAGATGTAAATTTAATAATTGAAAAAAATATAAACCATCCAAACATAGCCCTTAATTATTTCATCAAAAACATCCTAATTCTTGAAACATCACCAATGGCATTACAAGGTCAAAGATACATGAATACTATAGTTCATTGACACACTAAGTCCATTGTCAAAAGTAAGTCATAATTCTCCAATAAACCATAAAGCAAATACCAAAGGCCATACTTAACTAAAAATGAATTAATAATGGGTCAGCGATCAGCCCAATCCAACCCATCTCAAAGCTATTTGCATGTGGGTACACGGGGTGGGTTGTAATGGGTCAGTAGGTTGAGTGATTCTACTCAGCCTGCCTTGTTTAACCAATGAGTGATATTCCTTAAGTTATAACAGGCCAACTCAATGGGTTGAATTGAATCCATTTTTCCATTTCCAACTCCAGGACAACACGTTTGTGTCTATCACCTATCATAATAATCAACCTTTTGGCAGGCTGATGTCCCAAGGAACTTGTCAGTTTCTTTGTTATTTAGCATGTGATTGTATGCAAGATAAAAACTGAGTTATATTTAATGCATGAATTAGCCTAGTAATCTACTTATAACTTGTATAGCAGGTACATGCAAAGATTTGATCCTGGTTTTGGGTTCAATGGAGGATCATATGCTATACAGCCAATGTATACGGCAGTATTGAATTACAACACTGAGTTTCCACAACTTGGATCCTCTCACAGACCCCAGCTTTCTGCTGAACACCAACCACGACCTCTTCCACAGCATATACCCGGGCCATGGGCTGCACAATCAGCACCTGCTGGACTTGGATATGGACATCCTGAGACCATGATGCCCCCATTTAATCCTAATCAAGTTGGTGCACACTCATCATCAACCATGTATCTGCATTCATCTCAGTATCCCTGTCAGCGCCCTGGAATGCCGTTTATCCATCACGAACATGTTCACCAACCCTTTGCACAGGTATAATGACAACCATAACCTCCAATCTATGTACCGTGTTTTGATATGGTCAATAGTTTTCTTGTTAGTTGCTTAATGTTTTGCTTGTGATATGTTTTGTTCTAACATGAACAAAAAGAAAGCAATTTAAAATTATTGTATAAAGCTTTAGTTACATAAATGTCCATGTTGTTCAAAGCCATTAAAGGAATTTGATGGCAGTTATATAGAGATGTAGATCAGCATTCTAATAATAAATGAGTGTCTATAAAACCGTGATGCAAGTTATGTTCCATAGTCTGCCAATTTGATTGATATACATGTATGGACATAATTATGCAAATTTTAATGTTCTATAAAATTATAATAGAACCATTTGATCAGTTATAGAGAAATAAAGCTCTATTGAAAAGTGATACTGTATTTTCTAATTAAATAGTAACCTTAAGATGTTGAGGTTTCTTTTCAATTGAGAATTTATTTGATTTAACCATGTAAACAGATTGAACCTTTTAAATAAAAAGCAAATTTCATAGACATATGCAGCATTTCAAAGTAACTTTGGTAGTGCAACTTTTGTATATTACATTATGTACACAGATATCGATCACAACATGACACTAGAACAATGATATTAGCCATGTATCATGTTAGTAATTACAAAACTTTCAGTACTAGCATATATAATTTCAATCACACTTGGCATTTTTAAACTTTGGAGGTAAGTTCTGTCAAAGTACTTATTTAAAGGATCCCCAAAACTGCGAGGATTTTTACACTGCAATTTAAACTATGTATTATCTTGCATTACAAAGCAAGTTTTTGCTTTACCTTTTCTTGGATTACACTTGAAAATTGTCTGTTTAGTCTTCTTAATTGGTGTCCTTTTAAGAAGTGTATTGAGCAGCACCTCTCTCTTATGTGTTGTAAATTCAATTTAATTCCATCTACGCTGCCATAATGCCATGTGATTTTTTACTAATATGATGTATGTTTATGTTACACATCGTGTGTTAATAGCGTAGAAATCTGTCGTTTTTTTGGCTTTGTTTTGGATATTGAAAATTCCACTCTTTCATTTACTTGATACTGCAGTCTCATCAGCCCCCACCTGATGCAAGTTTTGGATTGGCCCGGCCCCGGTGAGGGGCATGGGCCATGCCTGCACCCAGTCAGCCAGGGTACAAGATGTAAGATCTTGGGCTGCTGAAGCTCCAATTTTCTTTTAGCTGATTGGAGTGCAGGCATATAGGCTGAGTTTGGTTGGAATGAATTTGCATATTTCCGAAAGATCATCCTACCAGCATTGATCTATCCTTCCAATCTCGGCTTTACAGGGATGCTTCCTGCATCTTCCACCAGTCCGTGAATGTGTCTCTTGTAGACAATTGAATTTCTTGAGGAGCTTTTAGAGCGTCTACTGTTGATCATGAGGACTTCTTCACAGGAAACGGAGCCAAAAAAGTTTGTTCTTGACTTGGATGAAGGTATGTGTTAGTATATATAAAAATATTTTATCATATCTTTTAAATTCTTATAGAGTATTCTAAGTTTCGTTATTTCCTCATAATCTGTCAGGACCAGATATCATATTTACTTATCGTGCCATGATTTGCTTTTCTAATTAATTAGCTAAAGATTATGTGTAATGCAAGTAAACATTTGATTTTATGAACGCATCAATACATTGTAATACATCTCAGTTAAACATAAAGTAGTGTTTCATTCTCTTTCATCTTCTTTAATCTCTTATAGTTAACAGTGCAAAGCAAATTTTACATTAGCTTAGCGCTTGTCAAGCACATGATGATTGCAAATGAAGCATTTGTTAAAACGACCTTTGAAGGAATTTATTTAATTTTATATTTTGTGATTTTGTTGTTTTGGCTACAGCTCCCTCAACAAGCTTTAGGGGTTTCAGTTAAAGAGTAGTACGTCATTTGCCTTGAGGTTGCAGCAACTTTTGATGCTGAGATTTAACTGAATTTTCCAAGCTTTAGTCATGAGTCGCTATAATTTACAATATCGTCTGGTGAATTATCCTTGACCTCATGTATAATACATGACTAACTATAGATTTGAGTTTGTATATTTCACTCAGTTCTAACATTTCTTTTTCTGGATTTCCTTATTATCTTACATATATTATCAATTTTTTAGAGTATCGCCTATTTCCTACATTCTTTAATGTGCATTCAATGAGATAACCGATGCCCCGTATTGGTGGGAGTGAGAGGGGTGGTGAATGTTGAACTTGGCGATGTCTCTTATAGATAATTTATTTACAATGTAGTTTATGAAAAAAAACCCATTCATTGTTTTCGAGATTAATAGTTAGTACAATTAATGCATCAAAAGAAACATCCAAATTAACTTGCTGATCATCCTCAAAAGTAAAATAAAATAAAAGATAAAAGCAGTGATGGAATGCGGAGTGTGTTTGGCTCAACGCGTTCGGTTGCTGCCACATCTGTCACAACTTGCAGAATTGGAGGTGTAACCAGGAGTTGTCCATACCCACAACCAGGTATCGTCATAAGATTCCTCCACGTGGCGGGATTGCTACTAGTTTTTCACAAGTGTCTTTTGGTGTTTCATTTTACAGTATTACATGTTGAAGCAGGAACGTATATAGGATTATCTGTGGTCTGAGTTTTTCGCTAAAAGAAAGAATTCATAGAAGTTTTTATTTTTTGGTTTCATTAAAATGAAAGTAAAAAAAGGAGAGCATGCCTAAAACAATTTATCTTTACATTTTCTTGTTTTCATAGTTCAAACAAAGGGATAAGTGTTGCCGGGTTGATTGCAAGTAGTAACTAGTTGTAAGGTAGCCAATATTTAATCATTTTACTATATAAAATGACAAAACACCAACTGTGTTTGGGCGTGGTTTAATTTGAAAATCTTGATGAGTAAAGTTGATTTTAAGTACATATTTTAGAGTCCCTTTGTTTGATACTTTTGATAAAAAATAATATTATATTTTAAATATTTTATCGTATTATGAAGTTCAAGATTTTGAGATTTTGAAAAGAATTGACAGCATACTTTTGATTATTTTAGGCTCTATTGAGTAATTTCTCAAAAAATTGAAATTCTAGACACCATTTAATTGTATTTCTATAATTATAAATAAAATGAAACAGTTTCAAGTTTTCATAAACAATTACAACATTTCTAACTTTTTTTTTTGGCAGTTTAAACAATCAAAGCCTCTAACTTCTAATAATTTAATCATTTTTACGTATTGAAAGTCTGTCAAATAACTTCTAATAAGATTTTTTTTTTTACTATATTTTGATAAAAGTGCCCTCATAAAGTGTTCTTGGGTGTTCATAGACAAAAAATGTACGAGTATGTAAACAAAAAGAGAAAAAAGTGAAACTGAAAATACTAGTCTCAGTTGAGAAAATTTTCAAACTTAAATACCACATCAGTGAGTATACGGGACTCCTAAAATTGATCTCCGCAATAAAGTTAAACCACTATTGATAACGGACAAAGAACGATATTGTTAGGAGACTGTCCTGTGTTTTATGAACGACTGAGGTTAGAGCAATGGAGTCTGCACTTAATTGGACATAAAATAAGCCTATTTCAAAATAGTAGCTTCCAAGTCGGTGACTCAGGATATCATGATGTAATTACTTGTTAGAGGTCTGAGTTCTTAGGTTTAAAATTCGAATATCCATAATCGGGTAGCAATTTCATTAGCACATTATAATTCTACCAGAAAATAAAGTTATCCCTCACCATACATTTGTGTTGCTGGTGCATCGCTTGAAACATTTTCATTAGAAATAATATGCATTTCATAGGAAAACAATTACTGACTAGGCTCCAAGTGAAAAACAGGACTACTAGTGTTAAATATGAGAATAGACTTTGAGATTTCAAGGTGCCACTCTAACTATCTACTCTGACATTGTAAGAACCGCTGACAAGAAAAGCCATGCTTTAATTTAACGTATTTACAAGTACCCCTTTTTGGGCAATTAAAAAGAATTGCAAAAGAAAAACCTGGCATAATCCATCTAAAAGTCTGGTAAGAAAGTTCATCTGCTTGAGTTCAAGGAGGAAAACAAAGTTTTGTGCTAAAGATTGAAGCAGGGAAGCAAAGCCATCGTAAAATATAGTGCTTAGCACTTACTCGGGAAAACGTTATAAAACATAGCTCAGCAATCCACAGTCAGCATCTTGTCTACGCTTGAAAAGCTTTGATAGAAACCTTTAAAATGCTTGTAAGCAATGTCGATATCTTCCTTCCCACACATTTCTCTTATACTGCAATCCAAGTAAAAGCAGACTCGACTATAATTATAGGATTTCAATAAGGCGGCAAGAATGTGACTAGAATAACAGCTAATGTGCTCAGGATGATAACAAAACAATAATTATAGGCAACATACCAACAACTTGCACTTTATTCTAAAAGAGAAATTAATGCCTTAAATGTAAATACCGAATACCACAAATTGATTCCCCCCACTCTGTTTAAAAGTACTAACAAATCCTATGGTCTGACTTTCATCTTTGCTCATTTCATATGCAATATGTATTTGAACTGACTACCAGACTTGTTTTTGACATGGTGACAAAGGCTTTAATTGAATACATGCTTTATTTTATTGTCCCTCTAAAAGAAGTTTTCATGCAAAAATCATTTGATACCTGTGCATTGAAAGTTGAGCAATTCCACAGTCAACAGTTCGGATGCCAACTCCAGAAGCAAGTATTGGACCTATGGTCGATCCGCATCCCATGTCATTTCTAACAGCAAAGTCCTACAATTTGAGTAAACAAAATTTACGTAATGTAACGATCAACAAATCAGAAAAGAAGACACAACACTCTCCTCGTCGACACACTAATTTACATTTTCGATTATTCATGCGCTTTACTGTCTGTTTTCCTGTAGTGATTCAAAAGTTCCTTTCGCAAAGAGAAAGAGCTTCCTAAAGAGTACACTAACACAGTAGCATTAGTAAGTTATCTCAAATGGTCTGTGATTAACAATATTACTTATAGTATAAAATAATTGATGTAATGGAAACTGATATGCTAGTTCATAAATGGACGGTAATATATTGCTAAGCTGTCATGCACATCTAAACTATCCACCAAAATGCTAGTGAAAAGTGCAGGAGTTGATGCAGACATACAAACTTGTTCGTATTAGGAAGTTCTAGATCTAAAACAAATTAGAAGAGAGAAGTATATACTCCCCACCAAGCATAACTTGAGTCTTCTTATTTGTTGTTTTTATTTCTGTGCATCGTACACGTAGATGAATAAAATTACTTTAATTTGATTTAATTAAAAAGCAATTTTTTATTTTTTATTAAGTTCTAGTTTAAAATATATGTCCGATTCATGAATTTGTAATGGATGAACCTTTAAGCTAATATATATCGAGAGATTAATTTTAATCAACACTGAGCAAAGTACAAAGATTGTTAATGTTAAGACTAGCACCGATGGTGGCGGATATAATAAGACAGGTAAAAGATACTCTCGGATAATTTCATTGGATACTTGGTCTATTATTCTTGGCGATGGAGTTAGGTTGTAAAGTGAAAAGGTTTAAATACAGTAATTCAAATAACTAAAGATAACTTAAACCAAACAAATTATCCAAAGTAGTAACTCAAATAACTAAGGTAGTTCAAGAGAATTTTAACTAACATTGAGAGAAGCAATTCAGGAAAAATTACTCAATCGAGGAGAAGTTAATAGATTAAACTTAGTTTGATGCTCCTATATTTCATATTGTTGACGTGTCAATAAAATAATTTGCATTTCAGAGTTCAGACTTTATAAATAGGTGTTTCATGGGTATAAATTAATGCAACCAAAAAGAAGAATAACCTGAGTAGGAAGGTTGTAGATTTTTCCAACTTCTTTAAAAAGAAAAGATGTGATTCCACTAGTAGCATAGCGCTGGTTTGCATTGTGCTTAATTACCAATCCTTTCTGCAGCTCTGGTCGGTGGAGTTCTTCGTGCTTATCCATAAAATTCGGATGAACTCCATGGGCCATATCCGCGGACACTATTCAGCATAGAATCCAAAAGATACTTTAGTGATCCCCAATATAAAGCCAATAGATACATAGTGAATAATATTATAAATCACATAAAATACAAATGGTACAGCAGTAGTTGCTGTCCTAGAGTAGCAGACTCTTACAGAGATGAGTTCCCAGTCCATACTTAAAAGAAACAATACACACAATTGACATAACCAACTCTCTACTACACACACACACACACACACACACACACACACACACACACACACACACACACACACACACACACACATATATATATATATATATATATATATATAACTGATTAACAGGAACTTTCAGTATGACATGAAGATGCCACATGCCCTCTTTTGATATACACTTTGCAGATGGGTGATATTCCTTGGGACAGGATCTAATAATGGATTATTCCTGGTTTATTTGGACCTTTAAATTTACTATTGCTTATTACTATTTTCCATTGAGTATATGATCTTTTTACCTAAATAGGAATATTATATTATTACTAGATTTAACATCTAACTAGAAGGAAAATTTTTAATGTTGCAGGACAAAATCATAAGCACATATTAATTAAATCCAGAGAGAAATCCATGCTTAACCTCTTTCCCTGTTTTTGTTTTCCAAAGCTAAGTTTGTACCCAAAAAATCAAATTAGCATTCTAATAGATCTAGCAACCAAAGAAGGTTCCACACCACACCATTCTTATTTTACATTTCAAATTATCAACTGTCCAGCCAAAGCCCATAATGTGTGAGCCTTAAGCCTTTCCAGAATCAATCGTAATTAGGTATTCTGGTCAATCTATAACACATGAGGAATAACCGAAAGTTTGCAAACAATCCATAACCACGATATTATAATCAAGCTGGTGTTATCAACCCTTGTGTATAATGTCACAAATTTACTTTGGAAAGAAAACAAGTGGATAATATACCAAGAAATGATTGACGAATAGTGCGTTCAAAAGAGCCTTCACCAACATAGTTATTTGCCAAGTCACCAACTATACGCCTCATGGCCTGAAACATGGTGGGTGCTCCAGCTCCTTGAATAGAACCTGAACCCACCTAAATAGAGGCAGTTAGACATATCATCCAAAAATCATTGGTGAAATGTCATTTTATACTTCAATAAGGTTGATGATATATCAAGAAATGTCATATAAGGAAACAATTCCATCTAATCTTGCATTTTAATAATATTTATTATTAAAAAAAGGGATCTTGCACGTAACTTATTCGATGCCTCGCCCCAAGTGGATGGAACGAATTAATAGAAGAATTAATTGCTTCTCAACATTGTCTCAGGGATTGAGACCCCAAAAGGGTTGAAATAACCTACTTTGTGTCTGGTGTGCAAGGTTAATTAATTTAGTCCTTGCTTTTGGATTGAAGAAAAGCAATTATGATCTTTCTGTTTGCTACTTTATTCTAATGTTCTACCAACATGGTAGTATATGGAGATGATATACTTGTAGTTGGGACTGAAACCCTAAACTACGCCCTACGGGTATTTTTTTTTTCTTCAATTATAAACAATTAATCTGTGCTTTTGGTGAATCCCATGTATTTTGATCCTAATTTGAACAATTTTCAACATAATAAGCACATAACCTATTGTTGGCAAGAAAAAAGGGACAAAATATGACATCTATAAGCATTAAGCATACAAATCAAGAAAAATAAATACCTCCTCATTGTCAAATAGAGCAACCATCCGAATTGCATGATCACTTGCTAAGTTATCAGGAGATTCACATGAATCAATAAGCGCCCTTAGTGCACAATAACTTGAAGCCAGATTATCTAATCTTCCAGAAAATATAAATTCATTGTTTCCACCTCCAAGGCAGCTAGGTTGAGTGTCACAAACATTCAGTTCAATGTTCACTATGTCATCAACATCACAGCTCAATTCATCTGATAGTACCTGAGAATTAATATAAGGGCTACTGTAAAGAATAGTAGTCAAAGGACAGGTAATTCAGTAATTTATAGTTAAAAAAAAATTAAGATCATAATGGATAAACTATATCAGAATTCCATTCGAAGAATAAAAGTATATCAGTTCTTAAAACACATAGAAATCAATCTAGTTTGAGTGAGGAACCGATTCCAAAATCCAAGCTAACTCAGGCATTGAAATAAAAAATCAGAGGCATCAAACCATTCCCATGTGAATTCATTTAGCATCATTAGAAGTTAGGCTGTTGTTATCATTTTCACACAGTGTTCCTTGTTCCCTCCTTTTTTCTTAATTACCAGCTACTCTAATTAGCCAATTCAATTCCTTCTCACATTCTTTTTATTTGAGAACTAATATATGAAAGCAATAAAACATCTTGTTTTACAGTACTTAGTCTCAACACAATCATTACTTTTTCTGACTTAAAATCTTCCTCCCCAATGTCTAATGAAACCAATTGATTGGTATATTGCTTTGTAATGCACTAAAGAATATGTGTACAATTTCCTGTCACTAATAAAGTTCTACTACAATAGAAGAATGGTAATTTTAAAGGTGAAATATGTTTCTTATAATACTTCCTCCGGTCCTTTGTAAGACACATTTTTAGAAGAAATTGTTGGTCCTTTTCAAAAGGCTTTTTATAGTTTCTATATAATTTTGGATTTATTTTCCTTGTTTAAGTATTATAAGTATTTTGTGTTTTATGTTAATGAATAGTAAGGAAATAATTTAAAAACTTATTAATAATGAAGGTCAATTTGGTACATTGGTAACATTTTAAAATAGAATATCATCTAAATTAATTACCATTATTGTCTGCATGATTTTATTAGAAGTGTCTCAAACCAGAAAGAATAGTGAACAACAATTGAATTGACTTCGCCACTAGTATTTCTTTTCAAGTCAAATTTTATTGACAAGGGTTTGAAATCAATATCTTTTTCATTGGATTTGCAGGGTTTCTGTCATGTGACCGTTGCAATACATAATATTTAAACGAAGTGCAGCTAGTTTGAATTGAACATGGCGTATGTTCAAACTTTTGACAATACTTCACATTCAACTTGAAATAACCAAAGACAATAGCTACCTGCATTAGCAGCGAATGATGATAAGATTTGGATGACAATGCACCATTCTTCTCCTTGGATTCCGAAGAAGTGTCCTCAGATTTTATTGAGAGTAAAGGAAGAAGATGAGTCTCTAGATTTGGTTTGAAACCATCTTGGTTCACTGTTCTAAACAATAAAACAAACAAGAGAGGGTGATAGGATCTGCTGCTAGCTGCATGTTTCTGTTTCAGAACAGTGGCAAATGACAAAAAGTACAGGAAAAAACAATACTGGGGCCAAATAGGAAAACCAGATAAATTCCCACCAAGTTACCAGTAACAGTGTTTTGATAGTTATTACACAATAGCCTACAATAATTGAACAACTTCAATTTTATAAAGCACAACAAAGTTGTTTCAGCTTGGACAAGAACACCAGCAACTGTATCAGTACAAAGATAACCATAATCTTCAGTTTTGCACAACCACACGAGACTTTATTACCCGATATATCAAGTATGACCTTAAATTTGATAAAATATAAATGCAAGTGACACAATCTAGAATCATGGTCATTTCACTAAAAGAAAAATCATTTTTTAACCCCCGATCTACTTCTGTTGTATTTTTAAATAAACCAAAATAGAAAAACCCATTCGTTATTACCCATTCCATTCTAAGATGTCCACCGAATTGGCAATCAATACTATGTGGTGAATGTATTGGATCCAAGACAGTTCCTAATGAAGACGATAAAAGACTACCGAACGGTTTTCCGACTACATAGTCACAGGAAAACAAACAACAGAAAAAACCAACTTAACAGAGAAAAATAATTAACCAACTAGCTTAATAGAAGGCATAAAAGTTACAGTAATATATACCGGTCCAGATGAATGGCGAGTGTAGGAATGCGCAAAATGGGTCTATCGACTTTGACAAGCTTATGCACAAAAGAATTTTGGCCATTTCTGAGAATGACCCTCCCAGCAACACTCAAATCCCTATCAAACCAAGTGTACCACAACCCAGCCCCATAAGTCTGCACATTCACCATGGAATAGTTACACTTGCAGGACGCCGTTTTGGGCTTCAGTTTCAGGCAGGGGCTGTCCGTGTGCGCCGCAATCACGTGAAAAGGATCGCCCACATTGTACCTTCACAAAACGACGCCGTCAAAGAGAACCGTAAAGAAGGACTACACAGCGCAGAGAAAGCGAAGAAAGAAGCGAACTCACTTTTCTCCGACGGCGAAAGCGACCAAACAGGACATGTTGCGCGTGAAGAAGTACCGTCCTCCGGGCTTGAGGTCCCAGTCTTGATTCTCGTTGAGCATGTGGAAACCGGCGGCGAGTAATTGTCGTTTAGCTTCCGCTGCACAGGAATTGAAGGTTAATCGAATCTTGGTTTAGGATAGGGATATTGATTGTTGAGTGTTGTAAGAAGAAGACCTGTGGCGTGGAATTGAGTCCAGGAATGGTTCAGGTAATGGAGGAGGTCCGGGACGATGGAAGTGGAAGCGTGAGGCTTGGAATTGGAATTGATGGAGCAGAAGGCGCGACGCCGTGTACATTTCCCGGAGAACGGTGGATTTGGGAAGAGGAGAAAGGCCGATGAGGGTTTCAGTTTGAGCTTGAGCGATGGAGAACGAGAGTGAAGCAGAATCTGCGGTCCTGTTATCGACGCCATTTTTCTCCTTGCAAATTCACCACATCAGATTTGATACCTTTGATTTTGAAGCTCTCTGTTGTATGAATATCTCACTCTTTCACCCACTTCTCAATACATTTTTTATATTGTGAATTACATTTTTTGTAAATAACAACACTTTTATATTTAAATTAAAAGTTAATAATTTTAATAAATATTACTAATTAATTGAACGTTTTAATCCGAGTCTTGTATTTCACATATAAAACTCTAAATAAAAATTTCGTTTGCGAGTTAGTGTAGTTATTAATAATTACACGAGTATATTAGAAATATTACAAGCTACAGCAGTAACCAAGTTATTTAATAACCTCAGACAAAATAAACTTTCAGAGATTGTTTTGCCAATACAAGAAAAGACAAGAGATGGTGGGAAAAGGCTACAACCTATAGCTGATCAAAGTAACAAAGACCTAATTAAATAGATAATCTAATCCAGCTTGATTTACTGGATTAATTATATTTGACATATTATTATTATTATTGCAATAATTTAGGTGTAGAAACTATAACTGGAGGCATCGGCAGCGATATTCCTCAAGCCACCAATAGTTGATGCCAACATAATGCACACTCCTATGTATATTGCAGCCTGAAAGACACATAAACTGAGGGTCAATGCATGAGGGAAGCATCTCTGACATCATCTGAATTTAGTATTCTATTTTAGAATGTTTCCTTCAAAATTGTTAATCATTACCCAATTGATGAACCAGTTGATGCTGAATCTTCTTGGTTTCTTGATTATCAGCCACATTATACTGGGAAGCTGAAACAGATAACGTGCCAGATTATTGTTTTTCTATTTTTAACATGAGGAAATTGAGAGAGCAAGAGAGCCTTACAAAATACGAAGTGGGAGCAAAACCAAATCCACCAAAGAACCCAAGAAGATCGCCAAAGAAAGGAAAAGTGACCCCAATGAATAACGTAAAAGCTGAAACATTTTTAAATTTCTTGTCACATTAAGACTTTTCATGGTAACAACTAGTCTTCTACCCCTTGCTCTGCACTACTCAACAAATAAACAATTTTCTTTTTTGCAGTTTCAGCATGGATAAGTTTTCAGTTTTGACATCTCACCAACATAAGCAGATCGAGAAACAAGTCTGAGTGCTAATCCTGAAGGGAAGTTGAATCTTCTGGTCATCAATCTCTCAATCAAGTCAAAAACAGGCATAGCATAAACCTACATTGATGATATTCTCCACAACAATTATTTAAGCAACATAACTAACTTGGGGTAGAAGAAGCTCTTGGTTTTTGCATTCTGACCTGGTAGCTACCGACAACATGGACAAAGACCATCAAGTTAGCAGAGGCAATAAGCCATGCAGGTCTTTCTAGTGCCATAAGCACATTATCCTCAACAACTTGCCCAAATGCCCAGTATCCTATTAGTGCAACTGGGAAATAGCATATTGCATTAATAAAATAGGCACCGAGAGCACCGTGCCACATTGGTATCTTTGATGGTTTCTCAGGGGTCGATGGAATTGTAGCCTGAATTTCAAGGGCCACTGCGTGGCCAGCAAATGCAAATGAGATTTGACCTAGCGCATTGAAGATCCGGAACATGAAGTCAGTGTTGCTGGTTCTCTTGTAAGCATAGCTAACATTCTCAATCCGACCTCTGGTCAAGCAAGCCAACCAGGCTATAGTTGAATAGCTTCAACCAGAAACCTCATCAAAGTAAGTTATAGTGTTATTGAAATAATAATAATAATAATAATGACAAAACGTAGATGCAGTTTCTTCTTGAGTGTTTTGGTGTTGCTTTTTTTCAATAAGAGTTTACTTTGGTGATCCATGTAATGAAAGTTTTCATTCAATTTCAACATAGATTATTGAGGTAAAACTCCACTTCTAATTGGAGAACCAGATAAAGAGAACCAGATAAAAACACCGAGGTAAACTAATAGCAATCACTACTTTACTTATAATCTGTTACATGCTTTACTTTTACTTTCATCGCATCACGTGTTAATATGTCTTGGAAACTGCAATATATCAAACGAAAAGAACATTTCAAAGTAGTATAGTTTGGTACTGTAAGAAGAGTATCACCTCCTTCTAAATTTTACTTGTAATATAAAAACAAGGATCAAGAGTTTGGAAAAGTATGATATTGTCTATCAAAAGCTCAACTACCTTGAGTTTAAAGGCGACATACCTCTGCTTCTGTTTTGTTTCACTATAGAAGCAAACACGTTGCATCTTTCATTTAATTATCTTTTCAATCAACTTGTTAGTTTCAGAGATAGATTATTAGTCTTATCTCATGTTTTTGTTTATTTTTGGAAGAATACAAATTATATCTCTTCCTTGGGGCCTTGTAAGGAAGCTAGCTAGCACTCAGGAATGATGAATTATCAAGTTCAAAGGATAGTATTTAATGAAATGATAGATATATGGGATGATGAAGCACCTTAATGACATGACTGCTGCAGCTAAAGAAACACCAGCAACAGAATTGAAATTGGGAAGCTGAGAGAGAAAGAAATGGATGGCACCAAAGATGAGAATCCAGTAAGACTGTTTGAGTTGTGTGCAATCGATGCATGCTATCTCCATGAACTTCTTTAGGCACTTCCCCCCAGTAACCATGTAGACAATATCACACCCAACCTGGACTATTAGCTGCTGGGGGAGCACAATCCACGGCCCAAGTTTTGGTCCAAAAGCATGTCTACCAAGATCAATGTAGCGATCAAAACGAGTTCCAGGAACACACTCATGCAACTGGATCATTTGCCACATTGTGTTTAAGGTCAGGCACCATGATAACAACAACATCAAGATCCCTGGGCCCCTGCACACAAGAGAAGAGATAATAAACATTCAGCAACAACTCATGTTTAACAACTTACGTTTTTAGGCCTTGTTTGAATAAACCTCTCTAAAAGTGTTTTGAACAGAAGTATGAAATGAACTATTTTCTAAACTTAGTTTATAAAGAAGTTCAATCTACTTTATCTTTTTTATTTTCTTCCCTTGATAAGTGTTCAAGAGAAACTGGTTCAAACATGTGATATTGTGTTTCAGTTTACCATCCAAGATATGCCATGGCATTGGGCAGGCTGAGAACACCAGCACCGATCATGGCTGTCACAGTGTGGAAAGTTGAGTACCACCATTTGGCCCGGCGAGAGGGTCCATTGTCCATCCATTTTTGCTCTGATTGAACTTCCTGCAATAGCAGAAGATACACAAAATAATAAGAGGACTAATGCAATATACACACTGTAACGTATTAGAAGGTAGAGAAGAAGCTACCATTTTAGCTAAATCACAAAGAATGGAGAAAGAGACACCCTTAGGATTTTGAAGTTAAAGTGATGTGTGGCTATATATATATATATATGGCAGTTGAATGGTAACAAATACAGGTTCAGATAATGATAAAAACGAGTTCGATTTCTCTACTAAATTCTTTTATGTTGTTCTCTCTTCAGTACTAAAAATACATTACTTTGATATTTTAAAACTTCAAAAGTAGTGGACATCAATATATTTTTAAGATTCATTAGAAAAACATCACATAAAAATAAATAAAGAATCCAAATTCGGTAAAATCATAACAAATACGTATTTTGGCTGGTTGCAGCACTTTGAGTTGAGATTAAAACAAGAGAAGGTGGAAGAATTCAAGGGACATGTATGATAGGCATAACAAGTCGTACTAGATAGTGGCTAGATGAGGTAAACCCACTACACACCAACACCAAAGGAAGACTGTGAGGAATTATTTTATAATGAAAATGTGATTCTGGTTAATTATATTTAATCTGACTCTTCCTGAAATTCTGGCCAGTTACAATGTAGGAACTTTAGGGTATATTATAGAGTAATGTTTTTGTTTGTGGTCTTGTCAGTGAAAAGATAACTCGGAATCAAATTTATGATGGAACATCACTTCATTTGATCATTTTATGGTGGTGTTAAGGGCACCATGGAAGGTTCCCACTTTTTAAAGCACGTTAGTTTCGAGCATTAACAAGAATCAGAATTCAGAACATCACATACTTTAATATAACGTGAAATGTTTAAAATCAATGCTGAAGCTAATCGCAATTTTGAAAGCTTTGTTTGATATATCGGGAATAATGAGAACGTTTTGACGGCGAGGGAAAGGCATGTAACCTTTAATCATTATGCTTGGTAACATGGCCTTTCTTTTTTATGTTTGTTTTGTCCTTCTATGTCACCCACTAAATTCTTTCTTATTCCTTCAATTTTATAGCACAAAGGTTAGGGTGATTGTTTGGACAGATGAAAAAAACAACTGAAAAAGCTGAAAAAAAGGAAATTAATCAAAATCAAAGTAAAAAAATAAGATGGTTTAAATTAGATGAAAAATGGTGAAAAGCTTATAAATATATATGATTAATTTGAAAAAAAAAATGGTATTTAGACTTTTTATAATGATCATAATGCTTACGTATGATATATTTGGTTAATTTAAATAAAAGATTTATTTTTTCTAAATTGATGCCTTAAGTTTGTTTTTCGTTCAGGATATATAATTGATCATATATTTCATATATGAGATTCACATATCACCAATATAATCTATAAAAAAATTGATTATTTGAAAGTATTATCAATTATGACTGAATACGAATATTTAGCCACAATTTCGATTGGATAAAGAAAAGTGAAATAAAGGAGTTGCTCCATGTAAGATATGATCACACTTTAAAGTTAGATTAAGTATAAAAGGTAGATATTTCAATAGGAGGGACAATAGTCTTTTAGTTTGGCATTTAAGACAATCTTCTGGACAATCCTGAATTTAATATGTTTATGTATTTTTGAAACCAATAATTGTTATTATATGAATAACTAGCAAAAATACATGCAATTATAAGTTGTTATTATATTAAAAAAAAAAAAACAAGATGTATGCTACAACATCAACAAATGTTTTTATTTTGACTCCGTTGGATATGTTTAAATTATGAAGCTATATTGTGGAAATATAAAATTTTTCAAAATTATTGTGTAAATTATGATATAAAAATTATTTTTAAAATATTTATATTTTAAATAAACAACTATTCTCAAAATTTCCTTAAATTATATATATATATATATATATATATATATATATATATATATATATATATATATATATTTTTTTTTTTATATATTAAATAATAATATTTTATATATTTTTGTGTAATAATAAATATAATTTTTTTATTTTTTTTTTTT
>Ga0099822_1002509_pt1 | contig 22914 bp, 12 predicted proteins | sample CowpeawhiteBW_FD_76839 | JGI IMG/M metagenome (GOLD analysis project Ga0099822, IMG submission 76839) | Root nodule microbial communities of legume samples collected from California USA - Cow pea white BW | ecosystem: Host-associated > Plants > Roots > Nodule | place: USA: California | collected... | reverse complement strand
CTTATAACATGTATGCATATGTACATAAATTTATGTGTTGTAACAAAACTTAATTCTCCAGGAGGATATATAAGTGCAAAAAAGCATTAGAATTTATAAGTTCAAAGAAGTACAATTATCCTTGATAAAATTGAAACATCCAACAATTATTAAGTCAACTACACATTCGCCATCTTCTAACACTACCAAACTTGTTTAAAATTTTCAAAATTCAATCAAAGTGCATGTAATTACAATGTAACTTTTGAATTTCCAATTTTTCAACCAACCATATATTATTAACCAAATATAAAAAACATACAAGTTAAAATAAAGTAGTTTCCTTTAAATATTTCATCTCCTTTGCACTCTAAGCATATTACAAATTGTACATGAGTTTAGGATTTAGTTAAAGTTTAGAGTCAATAACTCTTTGATAACCTCTAAGAATCAATTTATTGTCATCAAATAATTCGAAGACAAGTTCAAATTTCATAAGACTATATTTTCCCTTGTCAAACTACAAACATATATGGAAGAAAAATATAAGAAAAAATAAAAATTAAAAAGAGGAGACAAAAATTATCCAAAGCAACTCCAACAAAAGATGCTTTGAAAATTCCCTTCACTGGAATGTATAAACTCAAGTTACCATGCAAAGAAGAACGAGTAGTTTTTAGCTTCAAAGGGAAGAAAGAAAGGAAGTCATAGAAAAAGAAAAAAAGAAAGAAAAAGAAAACAAGGAAGGAGCCTATTACTTAGTAAAAAGGAATGAGTTGTTATTTACTCATCTATTTACAACCCCTGCCAACAAAGTTCACCCCTCCGTTCCATATTTTCTTGAAAAAAAAAAGTCCAAAAAACGACAAGTTTGTTTACTGTTTATTGTTTTCTCACAGAAGAAGTATTCTCATCCCCCATTTAAACACACTACCCTTTTAAAAATATATAAAATAATTCACAAGATATAATTTATTATATGTTAAATATATCAATAAATAATTTAGAGCTTAAATGTAAAATCCTAGAAAATAGTATTTAAGAAGTCACAGTAGTTTTTAAAAATAGTGAGATTCGATTATTTTAATATTAAAAGGTTTTAGTATAAATAGAATTGTTATAAATGAGTTTCATTATTTTAAAACACATCATCTCTTTATAAACCACTTTTCTAGAACTCTTTGACTTCTCTCTAAAAGTTCTGTCTTTCCGGTCGTCTGATTGAAGAACCGAGACAATAGGATTGATCTTCTCGGTGAGCTCTTCAATTTGGACCAATCAGTTTTTTCGTTCGTGTAAGTTAAGTTTCCGCTGTCTTTTTGGTTTTTTTCTGTTTTCTACTGCATATAAGCCCTCTTCCGCTTGCATGTGCCATTTTATTTATCAATATGAGTCTCTAATGATCAATGATCATAATGATATGTCCTAATCATTCTTGTGATGTTTCTATGTGTAGATAGAGCATCCTGTGGAGTTAGATGTGTTTGACGTTTATAGAGTTGTTTAAGCAGGATACCAGGTAACGGAAACTAATGTCTATTATGTCTCACAAACTTGTTAGGAATGTTATTATATGATATTCTGTAATTAATTGACTAATGTGTTTGATATGTGAATTGAGTTGTGATGTTTGAAAACGATAAATACTTAGGTTTTATATGTTGTTTGAGAATAATCGTATGCTATGGGTGCAATTGGATGCAATTCGTGTGAATATTTTGATAGAATTAATGTTTGATACTCGAATGGTCTTTGGTGAAGGTTTTGGAGTTGTATGGATTAGTTGACTAGGTATAATTTTGCTTAAATCAGTTTCTGTAGAATTATGTAGATTTGCTTACTTGTTGGGCGAGCCTACTCGTTGGGCGAATGAGTTGATCGGTAGATTTATGTTTGCTTACTCGCTGGGCGAGCCTACTCGCTGGGCGAATGAGTTGATCTGCAGAATTATGCAGAACACTAATTTGCAGAATTATGCAGATTCGCATACTCACTGGGCGAGTGCTACTCGCTAGGCTAGCATGGGCCAGTGGCTGGGCTAGTGCTACCTGCTGGGCGAATTTTCAAGTCAGGAACTTCCAGACCTGTACCAATGGTTGGGCGAGTGGTACTAGCTGGGCGAGAATGGGCCAGTGGCTAGGCGAGTGCTACTAGTTGGGCGAGTGAGTCAGAACTTGAAACTTGTATTTTTGAGTTAAATTGGGTGGTATTTTAGTTATCATAAAAGCTTTGTAATTATTATGAATGATGAGTATATTGTATGAGATTGTTTATATGAGACTGAGTTAAGATTGGTTGATGCTAACCCAATGAGGATTAGTAGTGATTGTGGTAGTATATGCATTGAGGTAAGGATTGTCTTGGCAGTTATCCTGACGCTGTAATAACCATTCAAATTCTCAAGTAGAGAGATTGGGTATGTGATAAAAGGAGCAGGAGGTCCTTGCCTAGGTGTTTTTCCTTGACCATAGGTGTTAACGGACTTACCTTGTATGTGGTAGAGTTTTCACTCTTAATATGTCGCTCTGCAGAGCATGAGATGCCACTAGAAGTGCAGAACTGACTGGATCCGACCTTAATGCATGTATCCGAATTAGTTGAGTTGTAGTTTATAAATATATGTATGTGAATATTTGTTTGTCTGTAGTTGTTAGATATATCAATATTATATGGTTTAAGAAAATTCTTTAAAAGTCATTAGCTTACCCTTTTCTGTGTTTCTGTCTTGTGTTGTATGTTTTCCTTTTGCGATGATCACCTATTTGGTGGGAGCAGTGGTGATTGCAGTTTTAGAGGCACCTCTAGAGGTTGAGGAGCCATCTTTTAGGTTGAAGGAGGTCTCAATGGGAAGTTGTTGTGAGTGGTTAGCTTGTGTTTAGAGTTGGAAATGTTTGATATGTATAGTTGATATATTTATATAGTCTAATCATTTGTAAGACTATATTAATATACTTTATACATTTGTTTATCTGTTTTGAACACTAAGATGAAATATCCTATTTTATTAATTTTAAACTGCTAAAATTGGTATGTTACATTAAACATAATTTAGTTATTTATATTATCACATAAAAATAACTTTATTTATTGATAAAAAATTCCAATAACATACTGAAAAACGAAAACAACAAGTATAAAAAAGAAAAAATAATGATCTTTCTGGTAACTTATAAAAAAAAAGTTGTTCATCGAAGATAATTTTAGTATATACTTGAACATCTATAAGTTTTGTTGAATTGTACAAGTAATACAACATTGATGTAATTTAATATAAATACATACAAACACATACACTCCTATATGTAGATTAATGAAAGAAAATAAGAAAAAGTTAACAAAAACCTAAACTTGAGTAGACATAGAATGCGATTTTGAAGATATTTCCCGTGTAGTGCAAGAGAAAGAAAAGGTTTGAGTTTCATTCCCTTTTGTTTTAATGGGGAAGAATAAAGCAGAAGAGTGCATAACGCATAGATCCAATTCCATCTCTATCTGTCTCATCATAGATGAATATGGGCAATCATGTGTATGTGGAGTCAATTATGGAACAAATTCTTAGGGTACCAAAAATCGTATACAACCCAAATGAGCAAAAATTAAGTTCATTGATTCCCAAAAAGAATTTCAACAGCTTCAAAAAAACAACTTTGGATAGAATCTAATCCCCACTTTATAGCTTTCCACTAATCATTATGTGCTTCTTTTAAACTTGGATTAGATTTTGTAATTAAGAAGCCGCCAAAGTCACATGAAAGACATGAAAATATCTAACTATTAATATCGTTCTTGTGATGTTTTTGGCAATAACTTGAGTTTTAGCGTTAGAACATAGAAATGGTGGTGGTGGTGTCTCTTTCTGCCGTGGTACCTCGTGTGATGATAAAGAAAAAGAGGAAAAGAAACCAGAAAAGGCCAAAAAAGAAGAAAAGGTAGAGAGGTACACAACAGGGGCACGCATTTAATTCAAATCTCCCCAAAATTAAAGTTTATATTAAAAGGTACTCTCTGTATGTGTGGAGTGAAACAAACACACGTGAGCACTGAATCCATTTTTTTTCTTACTTTACTTGTTTATTCATTTTTTTTATATATATTTTTTTCTTTTAAAAATTAAGTTTCCTTCTATTGAAGTATTATGCATGACTTAAATATTTATGAAAGTAAATAAAGGGAGAGATTTAAGCCTTTTTTCTAAAAAAAAAAATAAATTAACAAGGAGATATGAAAGGCAAGTTAGATACCTTATTGTAAGCTTTTAAAGGAAGCTTTTAACAACTACTAAATAAATAATCAATTATCAATTATGGTAAACAGTTATTAGTCTCGTATACATGTATAAATTAAAAATACGAAAAATTAATATCATGTCTTTTTTGTGTGTGATCGATGGTAGAACAAAAATAAATTTATCCAGCATTGATTACTTTTATATATAACAATTTATGTAATTTTTTCTAAAAACGCAACACTTTGGCCCAAAGTTGTACTTTTCAAACGGCCCAAATGTATTTATATTACACCCATTGGTATGCCCATAAACAAGAAGATTCCACCATGGACATTGCTTCCTGCACTGCGTGCGCCGCACTCCCATAATCTCTGAAATACCTATTGTACCCCCAAAAGAAATAAATCAAAAGAAAACAAGATCCTATAAATTTTTGAATTACATAATCTGAAATTAAAAAATATTATATTTTTATATTCTAAATCAAATATTATAAAATATAAATTTTACAATATATTTTATACAGTCATAATATAAATTTATATTTTAAATTATATAATTTGAGATATTAATTTTATAATATATTTCAAATTATAAAATTCATATTATAAAATTTAATATTTCAAATTATATAATTTGAATATAAAATTTTACAATCTAATAATATAGGACGCAACAACTCTATTTTCCTTTTCATATCATTGTTTTTGGAGGTAATAACAATGTTTATTTTTAGATAGCTCACTGTTAATATCATTTCCTTAAACCTATTAATAAAAAATCATGTGGTGCATTAAGAAAACAAGAGGATGAAGGAAAGAATGATCTCAATTTCAACCCAATAAAAGAACAGAAGGAAAATATTGTTTTTGAAGCTTAAATAAAATCTATGTTTTACAGGTTGATTTATCTGTCCTTTTACTTGTACCAACACAAAATAATTAGTTGTACTGGTAAAAATATGCTTTGAATGATTTATTTTTATAATAAATGTTTAATATATTATTAGTTAATTGATTAAGTTCTTTTATATAGTTGATTATACCTCATTTATGTTGAGCTTTCTTTGCTCTTCCCTATTCATCAAAGGAGGTTTTCTACCTTGCTTTTCAATATTTCATGTCTCATTTTTAAAGTTTCATTGCATTTACGTGCTCCCCCTCTTTTCTTCTTCAAAAACAAATCATCACATAGTCCTAAGTTTCCAGTAATAAGACTTGGATCTTTGAAAGGTAAGCTTTATCTTAAAGTATGTGGAAATACTCTTTATCACCAGAATTTCTATAATTGTTACCATTTCTAATCTTGTAAAATGTTGACAAGTAGATATTCCCATACACATTTCTTAAATTTGATTCTCAGGTCCAAATTAACAAAAAGTTATGAATAATTAAAATGAAAATTGAAGAAAGTTATAAATTATGAACAAGCAAAAGACTAAAAATATGTAAAACACAACTTGGAAATAAAAATTACAAACAATTAAAGTAGTGAAAAAAAGAAAAGAAACAAAAATTACGAATTTCATAAAAAATAGATATCAAAACCACACCTAATCCTACAATTTATTATACATCTCGTGCTCTATTTTAAAGCTATTGAGAAGTGGAATTAGCGAAAGAAAGACACTGCATTAAGCATGTGTCCGAATTTAGAGAACTTGTGAGCATATATTCCAGAAAGAAACTTTTCACCATCAAGCCATGCCATGATACAAGTTTAACCTTTTTCCCATTGTTTGTGTTGTTTGAGTGGTGGTGAGAATTATTTGGTGAGTTTGGTGGGGTTCATCCTCAACTTCATGTCTTGGACCAACAACTCCTTAGTCACCTTTCCTTCTTTTCTATGTTTCGCATGCAATACCAACTATTCAAGATTAGACCAGTTGTTGTGAACTAGATTATTGAAAGCCTGGTTATTGGCTCTTAACCATTCAACATGCAATGATTTTAACACTTTCAAATTAATTTCAAATTTGTTTTTTAGCTCCATTAATGGAACTCGAAATTAAAATTCGTCCATATGCATTAACTTTAATATTTCTTAATTTTCAAACTTTCAAATGAATAGATATAATTTTATAATTAGATAATATTGATTTCTTTTACTTATTAAACTATATTTCATGTTGACATGTATGGTAGAACATGATAAATTGTGTAAGAAACTTAAATATCAACTTAAATGACGCATAAAAAAAAATTAATGTTATTACATTAAAAAAATTACATATATTTTAAAGATATCAAAAAGTTAATGTTATTACATTAAAAAAACTACATATATTCATTATTTTTAAAGTTTAAAGATATCAAGGTTTAAGAGGAAACCAATTTGAGTTTTGTGATCAAATATCCAAACTAAAAATATATTTAATCTAATTTTAAATTGAAGTGATGTGTGAAAGTTTCTTGTATAGGACAATATTAACTAGATACCATATTTTTGAGACATATTAACTAAATGTGTTGTAGGAGACAACATTGCACTCAACATGATTAACTTGTGCATGGTGTTCAAATGCCACGAGGTGTAGGATTATGTATTTCCATGTGCAGAAGGAAGATATGTAACACAACTATATCAAATTGGGCTGCTGCATGATTTCCTTTGAAAACGAAAAGAACATTTTCCATCGAGACATTGGAAGTTACAAAACCAAACTAACTAAACACATGAAAGAGAGAAAAAGAAAAGATTCCAGCACAAGAACCAGAACTATACATGGTTTTCACTGTATTTGATGTGATCAAGGCTCTCTGACACGGTTTTCATTCGCGGTCGCAACTCTGGGTCGAGTTCGGTGCAGTTCAGAGCAATATGAAATGCAGCAATGACTTGCTTTTTAGCATAAACTTCAGGGATGAGTGCTTGGTCAATGATATCAGACAGTGGCTGCTCCTCCCTGAACGCTTTCCTCACAAAACTCTCAAGAACTTTCTCATCATTTTCTGCTCCAAAATCTGGCATCCTACCCGTCAGAACTTCCAAAAGCACAATGCCAAATGAATACACATCACATTTCTGAGTGAACTTGCCACCAGCCATGCGCACCTCAGGTGCCAGGTAGTGGTTAAAGGAAGCTGCAACCTTTGAACTCATTGCAGTGGTTATAGAAGACTGGTTCAAGCTGTTCCGTTTTGGCGGACCCAAACCAAGGCGAGAAAGTCCAAAACCTGACACGTATGCATGGAGCTCATCGTCTAGTAAGATTTTTGTTGCCTTAATGTTGCCATGAATATATTTGCGACCACTGAACTCGTGTATATACGTCAAGCCCTTCGCTGCTTCTTGAACAATTTTTAACCTTGCTGCCCATGACAATGGTGGCAGTGAATTGGAAGGCCCACCTGCAACCATAAAACACCAAATACAAACAAGAAAATGCTTGAGAAAACTAAGTAGAAAGTGGAAACTGAAAATGATCTCACAACAACTATGAGATGAAAAAATGAGAAGCAAATCATCAATAATCACGTGAGATTTCGATTGTTTTATGTCGCAAACAATGCCAATGATCTTACCTAGATAACATTGCAGATGCTACTGTAGAGTCACAACAAATCCATTCTTTAACGTCAAATTTGATGGATAGTGACTTCATTGTTATAATGCTCAATACACATTACAGGTAAACAAAAATCCTTTTACTTTGAGGACCATCACACTACATGAAAGGCATAAGAAATCGGTAGAAGACAATAATCCATCGTGGTAAATCACTGCATTGGGACCGTGGTCCATGGGGTTTTCAATCACCAAAATGGCGTCATGCAAAAATATAAAGCATGATTACCTTTTTGCAGCTATCACTATTGGCACAAAACTAGGACCGTGAAGATATTATGGAAGAATGCTACTGAATGTTCACAAGAATTTCTAAATAACTGTCAGCTAATATAGGACATCAATTAAGAGAAATTGTAGCGAGAGAAAACTACAACACACTTTTTCGAATTTACTCTTTTATCATTGATTCAAGTTTAGTTTAGACAGTAAATGGAGAAAGGGACCCAATGGGCCATGCAAAAGTTATAACCACCGATGGAAAGTGTGTTGCCAGCATCACTCATAGCTATGATAGCAAGTATTCACCAGCATAAAGCAATAACTCTTCACGGACAAAATACACAAAAAAAGGGATTTTGGTTATCAAGAGCATAGGCACAATTCACAAAGGACACGATGACCATGGCCCCCAAAATATGTAGTGGAAATACGGAACACCACATAAAGGATAGAAAAAGAGAAGACACATGTGAAAGTAAAAAGTAGGAACAGGTTAGTGTTTCATCCACCAGCTCCTGCATATGTCCCAGTACAATCATCATGATGCTAATCACATGATCTTAAAATTGACTTTCGAAAAGGAGTAAAAATTAGAATTTAAAATCATCATCACATGGTGGCTATCACCAATTCAAAGTCGCACACTCAAAATATGTTAAGCATTGGCCTTATGCAACTACACTGCAGCAAATTTAAGCATACATACTAGTTCCATTTTAAGAACAGCAAGAAACGCCGCAAAATTACACGTGACTTCCACAATAACGCATCCAATAACATCATATATGATAATTAATTGCAGAATTAAAGCACCCCTAACGAATTTGAAAAAGAAAGACAAAGAATTGATACCGTGTAAAGCAGTGTGCAAGCTTCCATTGCGAATGAAATCGGTGATAAGCAGCTTCTCATCATGGGCATAATAATAAGCTCTCAACGGAACCACATTGGGGTGACGAACCCTTGCGATGGCCTCCACTTCAGACTCAAACTCCTTAAATCGCCACGTGGAATCACCCTCGCTGAGTCGCCGGACAGCCACAACATTCGCCGCCGCGGAAGACCCTCTTCCGACCCCAACCACCTTGTACACAATCCCACTCCTACTCTTCCCAACAACATACGCAGACGCCCTAAGCAAATCCTCCAACTCCAACTCAAACCCTTCATCCACCACAACAAATTTACCATCTTGCCCCTCGCCCGCATCCACCTCACCCTCGAACTTCTGCCCCCCCAATTTCCTCTCCTCGCCGCCGCCCCACCGACGCCGGAAAACCCATAAAGATAGAGAAACCGCTCCAACCGCGACTGAAAGCCCGGAGATGACTAGAACCGCGACGGAGCCGCCACCGTGTGGTTTCACTCTCTGGTCTGAGCCTTCGGGGTGGAGCGCATTGGGGTTCTGAGGGAAACCCTCTTCAGGGTTGGCGAAAATCCCAGGCTTTTGCGCTTCGGGGCACGCGGTTTGCAAGGGGAAGCCACAGAGTCCAGGGTTGCCAGAAAAAGCGGTGGGACCCTGGTTCAGCAGGGACCCCACCTGGGGTATTTTCCCGGTGAGGTTGTTGTTGCGGAGGTCGAGGCTCACAGCCACAGGCAGGTTAGCAAGGGTGGCCGGAATCCCGCCGGAGAAGAAGTTGAAAGAAAGATTGAGAGTTCCGGTGAGAGAAGTGAGATCGGAGAGGGTAGGAGGGAGGGAGCCGTTGAGATAGTTGGAGGAGAGGTCCAAATGGCGAAGGAACTTGAGGGAGAGAAAGTGCGAGGGAAGGGAACCGCAGAGCGAGTTGTGAGAGAGGTCGAGGACAATGAGGGTGGTGGCGTTGAAGAGAGAGGGGGGAATGACGTTGGAGAAGTTGTTGTACGGAAGACTCAATCTTTTGAGGGAGCTGAGAAATCCCAGTTCAGAGGGAATGTAACCGCTGAGGCCCTTGTCAGGGAGAGAGAGTTGGGTAACTCTGTCGCCGGTGCAGGACACGCCGGGCCAGTGGCATGCGGTGGCGTCGTTTTCTGACCAGGAGCTGAGGACGCCGGTGGGATCGGAGTCCACGGCGGCTTTCAAGGCCAGCAGGGAGAGCCCGTCGGAGTTGAGAGAGGCGGTTGGAGTAACGACGAAGAAGAGAAAGAGTGATATAAGAAGATGATGCATTGGCATTGTTGTTGGTTAGTGAAAGAGCATTAGTTGTTTATGGCAAGTAGTGAAGTACAGAAGAAGAAGAAGAAGAAGGTGAAGAAGAAGAAGAAGAATGAGAATTAGAATGGTGGAGGTTTTGAAATTGGTTTAGTTCTCGAGGTGGAGTTTGAATTTCTCTGACCGTCCTTGCTTCTACTTTAAATACCACTACTATATACGTCCTATACTACTCTAAAATACTTAAATAAATACTTGTGAAAGCCAAAATTTTGGGTATCATTATGTTCCAAGTGGGTTCAGTCAACTTTAGTCAATCTTGGTTCACAGTTCACAATAAGATAACAGAGTCCATCCAAAAAAACCATGCCACATTTGTTCTGTGGCTTGTTTACAATTGTGTTTGAAATGAACATGAGTGCCTGGTACTGTGTTTTAACTTTCCTTCAGAAAAATCTGAACTTGTATTTGGATAATAGTTTTACTTAAATGATAACAATTATAGCAAAGGGTTGAAATTTTGAAATGGAATACAAATATTTGCTTTTAATATGGCTTTTTTTATGTCAGAAAATGAGAGATGATGAGGAGTTATGTGTTTGTAGTTTAGTGTATTTTTTATCTGGTGTCAGAAGATCGTATAAACAAGGACACCACGCCTGTGACTCTGCTTTCACTTTTTTCAGTTGCAACCAAAAACGGGCCTACGCTGCTGCTACTACCGGCAAATCCATTTACGGGATTCAAACTACTATCCCATTTGATTAAGATTTTTTTTTTTAACTTAGTTTCTGTCCTTCAAATGATTTTAATGAAGCTAAAATCAAAATCTGCTTGTTCACGCTGTACAATCAATCACATGTCTGAATACAAATTATTATTATTTTTAATTATTCTCTCACTTTTTATCATCAAATTGATGAATTAAATGAAACTTCATAAATTCATTCATTTAATTAATAACAATAATATATTTAATTCATCCTTTCTCTATACATGAGAATCCGTTGCTTATTTTATGTGATTGATTACATGGGCCAAGCTGTGAACAATTTTATTGATATAGATTTGAATTACATGTTTACTGGACCGCATAAAATAATTGGTGATTGGTACGCTAAACAAGGTTTGTTGTTTGAACACTATTGGACTGGCCCACTTATGTTTTTTAAATTCAATGATGTGTACAGTAGATTTATGACTTATTAAAATACGTTTGATTAATCATGAATATTATTGAATGTGTTTATACCTTAGGAACTAATGGTTTTTATGTTGAATTTTGAAAAGAGTGTTCTCGAAAACATTTAATTAATTTAGAAATAATTTATGTTGAGAAGTTATGAAACAACTTCTTTGTACACCTTCACTGAACCTTTCTTTGAACAACTTCTTTATCTTTAATTCGTTGCTTATATATTTTTTTTTTCTAACTAATCATTATTTAAAAAAACTGTTATTATTCATAAACCATCACAATTATCTTTGTCTTGTTCATTTTCTCATATGCAGTGATTGTTCAGAGTTCACACTACATTACATATGAAGTAAATCCAAAAATGTAAGCATCTGAAATCTGTGGCCAATGAGACATCGTACCTAAGTTTGGAATGAATATTTTTGTTTTGATTATCATATACCTGTTATTCATATCTTAGCATACCAGCCATTTTTCAAGATTCGTCCTCTAATGTACAACACACCTAAACAATCCAATGTCTCACCTATCATTGCCTTACCCACAAAGATATATAAACTTATTTTTATAATTTATTGACTATTTTTTTCGTATTCATCATTTATGCTCAATAGAATTTATGTTTGTAGGAAATTACTATGAAGAGTCTCTTTAAGGTGTGTTGTAACAGGTGTAATGAATGAGAAAAACGTGGCACCAAATTCAGTTAAAGGAAAAAGAAAGAAGAAAGAGATTATAAGGCTGAAAGATTAATGATTAATGGTGTTGAGTTAGTTGGAGTTGAACATTCTTTCTGAATTTTTTCTATTTGAATTTATGCTCTCTTTTTATCCTTATCTGACACTCTTCTCACTCATTCTAAGATGACCTTACGACATTTCATCAATCACTTGGAGTGCTTTTGTTTCCATTATTAATACGATTTTAATTACCACTTGTATTAGACATGTATATGGATTTCTTTCTTCACGGTTGAATATTAATTCATCTTGAGGTTATATTGTTTCATTGGGTTGTTTTTTTTTAGAGTTATTTCTGATTAATTGGTGTGTTTTCATTGAGCTTCCATCGCTGAGAACACCAAGCTAAAGGATTTGGATTTGCAATCGGAAATTCGCACGCATTCGGACGACATTCGTCGTATCGGTCAAATGATGAATTTTTGTTATCAAGAACAGAATGACAAGCTATTGCAACTACAAACTTTAATGGAGCAAATTCAGTTGGCTATGAATCAACTATTACGGAATGTTTCCCAACCTTTCTGGAAGTGTTGTGAACAATGTTGAAATTGTTGATAATAGTTATAGGGGTGTTGCAAACAACTCGGCAATCAAGGAAATTTCAATTGGATTTCCTCATTTTGATGGATCACTACCCTCTGGAATGGATCTTCAAAGTCGAAAAATTCTTCACACACCACAATACCCCTGATGCAACGAGAGTTGACATTATTGTGATGCATTTCGAGAAGGATGTAGTGTCATGGTTCCAAATGTCGTAGAAATTATCTATGGTTTCTAATTGGTCGGAGTTGACTAGAGCCTTAGAATCTCAATTCGGTCCTTCACCATTTGATTTTCCCATGGCTAAGCTCTTCAAACTTCAACAAACAGGTTCGTGGCTAATTATTATTTGAAGTTCATGCTTCTAGCTAATAGATCATTGGGATTAACTAATGTGGCTCTTTTGAATTGTTTTCTGGGTGGTTTGAACCCTGAAATTAGATGGGATGTGGTTGCTATGTGCCCTCCAACATTGTTGCGTGTTGTGGCTTCGGCTAAACTGTTTGACGAAAAATATATTCATGTTTCAAAACCACTTATAAATTCATATATTCCGAAATATATTCTGAAATACACTCAACTTTCACATACTTCAATCCCTATGATTACTCCATTGAAAGCACAGAATAAATACACATTGCCACCGCTGTTGCGTACTCCACCAGGCCCTCCCGTACGATCCCCAAGTGTGAAGAAAATTATCCCTGCAGAAATGAAATTCAGAAGGGAAAAGGACCTATGTTATTTCTGTGATGAAATGTTCTTATTTAACCATAAATGTCCTAACCGACAATTTTTGTTGTTGCAAATAGAAGATGTTAATGAAGAAACGCCTACTCTAGAGTTGAATCAAGGTGCCTAGGAAGGTGAGCTAATGCAAATCGAAGATCACCATCTTTCTTTAAATGCTTCTAAAGGTGGCATGGGTGTTGATACTATTTGATTCAGGGCATATATCGACAAATTACCTGTGACTGTTATGATTGATGGTGGTAGCTCAGATAATGGTCGAAAATGGTAATTATATGTTAGCTGAAGGCATGATAAAACAGTTGAAGGTACAAGCTCAAGGAAATATATTCAAGTTACCAATATTTTTGCTTCCTATATATGATGCAGATCTCATTCTAGGAGCCAGCTGGTTAAAAAAAATTGGTTCTCACATTGCTGATTATGATAAATTACAATTGAAATTCTTGTTCAATGGTAAATTCACAACTTTATAGGGACATTGTGAGATGCTTTCAGAACTTGCATAATTACATTACATAAGACGAATGGTGGCTACAAATTCCATTGCTGAAGTTTATAGTATGCAGTTGGTAAAAGCAAATGTTACCATGGAGCCTGAATTAGCATTGTTATTTCACACTTACAATGACGTGTTTGATACTCCCATTCTCTTACCTCCTCCCAGGTCACATGATCATCATATTCCTTTACTAGAAGCTTATCAACCTGTTAAGGTTAAACCATTCGGATACCCATACCCTTAGAGTCAGAAAGAAGAAATTGAAGTTGGTGTCAATGTTGTTAGAGGACAACATACAACCCAGTAAAATCCCTTCTCTTCTCCCATCACCTTGGTGAAGAAAAAATATGGCTCATGGAGAATTTGTACAGATTATAGGGCTCTCAATGCAAACATTATCAAAGACAATTTTCCTATTCCGACTGTGGATGAATTAATTGATGAGCTTTTTGGAGCTTCTTTCTTTTCTAAATTAGATTTCAAGTCAGGGTACCATTAAATTTTGTTAAAACTAGAGGATAGACATAAGACTACCTTTAGGGCTCATCATGGTCATTATGAGTGGCTCGTTATGCCATTTGGATTGACAAATGCTCCTACCACTTTTCAAAGTCTTATGAATGATATTTTTAAGAAATTTTAAGAAGATTTGTTCTAGTCTTCTTTGATGATCTCTTAAAATATAGCGCTACATGGAAAGATCACCTACAATATTTGGAGGTGGTTTTGCGTATGTTAAAAAAGCACCGGTTGTTTGCAAAATTTTCTAAATGTTGTTTTGGAGTACAACAAATTGACTACCTGAGTCATACTCTTTCAGGTTAAGGTATAGCTATGGATGCAGAGAAATTAGAAGCTGTTAAACAATAACTGGAGTCTAGTAACTTGAAGCAATTGCGCGAATTTTTAGGACTCACGGGATATTACAAAAGATTTGTTAAGTCTTATGCTACTATTGTAGCCTGTTAACATATTTGTTAAAAACATATTCTTTATTTGTTTTTTGAGTTTGGTCAACTCCGTAGGTGCTATTCTATATGGAGCAACAATTACTGAACGTGCTCCTGAAATCAGATTAATAGTGAAGTCTACATCCCTACTCGACAGTAATCTCGCCACTTTATCTGGAAATACATCTGCATACTCCTCTACCACCAGTATACACTTGATTTGTTCTTTTACACTCTTCTTTTCTACCTGAGCTACCATCATGAAACAAGTAGCACTTTCTCTCACTTCATTCTTTACCTCCTAAGTTGAGATTAACTTCAACCCACCTGAAAATATCACTCTTTGTCGTCCACAGTCCATAACAATATGATTGATAGATAACTTTTTTATTCTTTATTATATTTAATTTCAGATTTTATTATTAGTTAACATTAAATTTTATGATTTATAAAAAAAATTAATTTAATTTTCATCTATTTCTCATATATTATACATAATTTAAAAAAAATCAAAATGTTATACTAAATTTAAAAATTTTCAAAATTTTTAATTACATATAACTAAAAAAAATCAAAATTTGGGAGATTATAATCCGTCTCTTCTTATACTCCGCCACTGATTATATATAATCATAATCATCCTTTTGCAATACTTAAAAATAAAAATACATTAAAATGATAATAACCTTAATTAAACTTAAAAAAATAAAAAAGATAATATTTTTAATTCTAACTCTTTTCTTTATCACCGTCAAAGATATATTTATATAGAAATATTCTTCAGACGTTAATCCAACTATCATCGTATGCTAATCTTATAATTAATATCATATGCCAAAAAAGGACTTTTGAAATGAATTTGTTTAGGTCTACATGTTTTTACTTTGAAAATAGTAGTAAAATCATATTATATAACTTAATATTATTGTTTTTTTACTAAATACCAGGGTTAAGTATATTTGGATTTCAGTTTTCGTAGATTAATGTATCTAACGTATTTTACATTTTTCAATTTTATTAAAAACAAAATTCATCTCAAATTCAATTTATTTAAACTTTGTAATTGTAATAAACTATTTACTGTAATTTTAATGAAGTTTAACTCAAACTAACTTCTTAACTGAAATTTAATCATGTCAACATGAAAAAAAAATGATGTTTTTCACCTCAAAATAGTTCTAAAAAATTTCCTCACATGAAAATGAAACATATTTTGTTTATTATATGAAATGACACAAAGTTCTATTGTCTAGGCTTTTAAGCCAGCGTGGGTTGGCATCATAAATTGTTATTTGAGTTGTTTCTCATTGGTAGTTATGTGTGGCTAACCTTATTAATACAGGGTTTCTTATAATATATTGCCGAAAAAAATGTTGTTAATATTATAATGTTGCTGTGTCAATACAAAATTTTAAATTGATTAGTTTTGTGGTGTTCATACCTAACAATTTGTTTAATGATTATTCGTTGAAGAAAGATGAAGAATGATGAAGCCAGAGCACCATTAATGGTTGGAAATCTGAAAGTTCAAACCTCAATAAGAATTAACGTAGGTTCGAATTGGATTTACCTTGATTTGCGATTTTTCTTTCTCTGCATGTATATATAATATTGTTTATATCTACTTACTTTTTTTTAACTCTTTAAATATGTTCTCCTACATGAGTGTAAAAATTCAAACAAAAAAAATCCATTGAAAAATGTTGTTTAAAAAATTGTAACTAAAACAAACAGGTAATGTGCAACTTGTCGTGTGCAGGCTTCACCACTTCGTCCGTGTTCAGTGTTCCAACAAGGGAACAACTCAAACGTTGTCAACTGTTTGTTGAGGTTTCATCAGCTTCTTCCAATCAATATACTCGACCTATCTCTCCTTGCTTCTCTGTTAATTAATAATGGGTTTGGAGTTGTTCTTTTGGCTTATCATTTGTTTCCCTTTCCACATAGCTTTTTTAGCCTCAACGTTCTACCAGGTATTCATTTAACTTTTCTTTTTCTTTCCATTTCAACCTTTTTTCTTTGCCTGAGCTCGTTATTTAATTCCAATGTGATTGAACTGTCAGAGAGGATTCATGTTCAGATTGATTTTTAGCTTCGATGAATCTAAACATGTTTTTTCTTTCTTTTTTGGGTTGAAGGTTTTGATGCTGACTGACTTAGAAGCCGATTTTATCAACCCATATGATGCTTCATCAAGGATTAATTACTTCATCGTTCCTGAGTTTATTGGGCAGGGATTGTTGTGCGCTTTCTGCCTTTTAACAGGTCACTGGATCATGTTTTTGATGACGGTTCCTGTTACATGCTACCATGTGATGCTGTAAGTAGTAAATTTTATACAAAAGGTGAACAATGTGCTGCTCAAGTTACATGAAAGCATTACATGATTTCTCCCCTTTTCAAGTTTTGATTCCCCTTGTCAATTATGATTCCCCTTTATTATAGATTTGCTAAAGTGGATTTTTTGGTGGTGGTAGTCTAAGATTAATGTTTTCCTTGCTGTGAGAATCTTCCATCTAATAGCCTATTCTTCTGGTTTGAATTTTCGTCTTTTTTGCTTTTATAAATCACAAGCCTGCATCTACTTTGTTTTGGGGGCATAAAGGGAGTGATGAACTAAGGAAAGCTAAAATTTGAAGGCTTGAGGCTTAGATGCTTTCATAAATAATAAGTAACTGATAAAGAAATTCCGTGTCACTAAAGGAGTCCTCTCTGTTTGTTTATTTTTCATTGCTCGTGATCTAAAGAAAGTTGTATGCAACAAATTTTCATTTAAGAATATGGATCAATTCAACTTTATTTTCCTGTATTGTTATATAATTGATATTAAAAAATTGCAAAATTTAAAAACACTGCAGCAGCTATTCATGCCGATTGATTTTATTTCACCATCGTGATTTCTGGTGGAATGAATTCCAGGAACAGTGGTTTTTTACTGTCGCTGCCAGTATCTTGAACTTAATGGTTTATCTTCTCTGAATGCCATCAAGATATTTGTTTGTTTATATTGAGGTTTATTGTTCAATTACTTGGCATATTAGATTGTGTTCTTGAGGTTTGAATTTATTATAGGGTATTTGGTTGTGCCAATAAAAGGAACTTGTGGTGACTAGTTTTGTGTTTGAACAGTTCTGACTTATATTGTATATTTACAATTACTGTGAATATATTTGGGTCGCAGTAAATATTGAACTAATGTGCACATACTTTGTTCTGAACTCCCATACAAGGCTTAGAACATAAACTTGTATGTTCTCTTTCAGTTCATTATTTTTCCATTTCAATGATTCAGGTACATGAAACAGCAGCATCTCATCGATGTTACTGAAGTGTTTAGAGTACTTAACTCTGAGAAGAAATTTCGCTTGGCCAAACTTGCGTATTACTTAACAATCATCATTATAACTGTCTTCAGGTTAGTTTGTGCTGCCCTTAAAATAACATATGCTTATCTGCCATATTTTTGTGTTTTATATTCTCACTGCTTAATATTATGTCTATTTAGTTTTCTGATTAATGTGATGCATTGAGATTGTGTTAGGCAAGCCTGCCTGGTTTCTATTACTGTTAGCTGAGGTCTTAGAGTTAATTATTATTATTGAGAGAAGATTGGAGGTATTCTGTTATTAATGACTGGATAGGTCTACATAGTGAGAGAATATTGAAGTTTTCTGTTTAGTTTGTGATCGGGTTTTGGACGAAGGATCTCAGGCTTTCAAAATTCTTACAGCAACTACTGGTATTCATTATTAATTTCACAAACTGCGTTTTTTACTCATCCAATGCCAAGAGATATCTCATCATTTCACTAGTTCTTTAACTGATCTCTGAACCGGTAATGATCACATTCATAATTCAGGAAGCATATTATTTTACAATTATAAGGATAGTTATTTGGGCCACTGTTCTAGGATTCAGTAAGCATATTGTAACAAAAAACTTTTCCATAATGCATTCTTGGCAGTATTCAATAGGTCTCATAGAGACAGCAACTGCTTGAAATAGAAGTTATGGAGTAGGAACTTACTGTAAATGTTTTCCTATGCAGTAATTCATTATGCCTTTTTGGGCTACTTCATAAAGACTCGGTTCGTTAATATCCTATTTTATACATGTATCTTCACATCTACTCTGGTTTGAAAGGATACTTGTCAAGACAGATTATCTAACTATAGCTGGGTTTAAGTTTAATACTTGATTTGGGCACATACATGACATAGCAGTCCTTGTGAAGTGGTATTCTTCATATCTTTAGTTTTAGTCTGCGATATCGTGTAGTTTTAGTTAGTTTAGATTGCGGTGCTGCAATGGATTTCATCATAAACAATATGGAACTCCTATTATTGATCTTTAAACGTGTGTTTTCATTCAGGTGATATCATACGATAACCTTGAACTTTGCCTCCTACTGTACTCCACCTCTGTATCTAAACTTTAGGAACTGAAATTAGAGTTTTCACTGTATTAAAGTATGTGCTTATACACCATTAACTGAGTGGAACTCAAAGATCTTTGCTGCCATATTAATGTGTTCGTGAGCAAAGGATCCTTTTAGGAGGTTAAGCGACTTGTGTTAGATTGGGGAAGATGAACAGTATTATGCCTCGATTATAACCATTCCAAGCTCTGAAGTATTGGGTTGCAGGGAAAGTACCTAGCATGTTCACTTGCCTTCTTGTTCTTTCAGATTTGATGAGTGTTCTTTCCCTTTTATCCTGTCACAAAAATAAAATGATTTTTTTTTTAAGTTGGGTTTGGTAGGCGATGGAAGGGAAGAAAACATATTTTATTTTCAAATTAAAAAACTTATTTATAAAAATAGAAAAGAGATTAATACATGAAGTTTATGCTAATCAAAAAATATTAATTGGAAATGGAAAATTCGCCCCCCCGTCCACCATAAGCAACACTTTTCTTGACTCTATTTATCATTTTCCTCAAGGAACCTGAAGTAAACTTTTATCTCAACTTTCCATTTGCAGGCTTGTATTGATGCTTGTCAACTATTTAGATTCTGAAGATGAATGATGTGCACAAACCTTTGAATTCCCACTACCGACTTCACTGTGGTTTAAGGTGGTGCTTCTTTTTCGTCTTATCCTTTTTTTTTTGTTATTAATTCTTTTATGAAGGTGTGATTGAGTTCCATAGCATAGGATTTAGAACATAAATTCACAGCTCTAAGAAACAGAAATCCGTCACTAATTTGAACGAGTATTGCCATCTAAGGTATGTCTGTAATTATTTGAATCCTGTTAGTCATTCTCTCTTGAAATAGCTTACCAACTAATTTTTATGGTAACTGATAATTAAGGAATTAGAAGATGGTATTTGGGGTGATTTGAACATTGAATATTATTTCCTCAGAATGTTACAACTTGTTATAAAATACCAACACCCGGTGTAAATTTAGCATGAACTATTTATTATGAAAAAGGTGAGTTGTAATTATTGTCATGTCCACGGTGCTTGTGTTTATTTTTTGGTTTAATTACGCGGATGATATCCACTTTGGTACATGTGTGTCAATCTGGTACCCGCTTTTAAAAAAGTGTCAATTGCATCCCAACTTTAGAAAAAGTGCTTCAATTAAGTCCTTTTCAGACGAAGTTAGTCAACGTGCCACGTGTCGGTCTGTGGTTTTTTAATTTTTTTTAATTTTTTGAAAAATAAAAATAAAAATGTCACGTGTCAGGTCCCTGTGTTTGACACGTGGCATTGTCAGTGCCACGTGGCATTGTCAGTGCCACGTGGCATTGTCAGTGCCACGTGTCAGTGTCACTATCAGATGTCATTGTGTTGATTTCGATTTAGTCCCCATATATGTTTTTTTTGTTTCAATTTAGTACCTACTTATGTGTATCTGATTCAATCTTGACTAATTTTTTTTAATAATTAAAATCCATTTTTTTATAAAATTAAAAGTAATTAAGTATAAAATTTTTACAAAAATTAAGTATTTGATATTTATATTAAAATGTAGTGGTAAAAGTCATTTTATTAAGTCATTTTTAATAAAAAAAAATTAGTATAAGATTCAGACAAATAGAAATTTTGGTTTAAAATTAGTAAGAGACAATAATATTGTTCTATTTTGGAAAAAAATAATAATACTTAATAAAAAAGTAATTAATAAAGTAATATGTTAAAAAGTCATTTTTAATAAAAAAATGTTAGTAAAACATTATATACAAATAATAAATTTAGTCTAAAAAATATTAGTAAAATAATATAAATATTAGTACTTAATTTTGAAAAAATATTTATAGTTAATTATTTTTAATCTTAAAATAATGGATTACAAAAATAATTTTCTTATTAAAAAAGTTGGGACAAAATTGGATCAGATATACATAAGTGGGTACCAAATTGAAACAAAAAACATATATAGGGAATAAATCGAAATCAACACAATGACATCTGATAGTGACACTGACACGTGGCATTGCAATGCCACGTGGCACTGACAATGCCATGTGTCACACACAGGGACCTGACACGTGGCATTTTTATTATTTTTTTCAAAAAATTTAAAATTTTAATTTTTTAAAAAAAAATCAAAAAAATCACAGACTGACACGTGGCACGTTGACTAACGGCGTTAGTCAACTCCATCTGAAAGGGACCTAATTGAAGCACTTTTTCAAAAGTTGGGATGCAATTGACACTTTTTCAAAAGCGGGTACCAGATTGACACACCTGTACCAAAGTGGGTATCATCGGAGTAATTAAACCTTATTTTTTTTATTTGAAAGGCTAATTATTCATTTATGTAGAAAATGCATCTTAGTTATTTTAATTACAAGGAGGTCTAGAATTAGTGTGAGGAGAGATGTACATTAAATTTCAACTACATGATTGTGCCGCTTGAGTTATGCTCGTCACTAATATTTATCTTTGAACGTTTTTGGCTCTCAAGGAAGAGAATAATGTGTTGGTTGTGTTGGAGACACGATCACATACATGTTATGCTAAAAACTTGATTATTTTGAATAGATGTGAATGTTTTTAGTACCTCAATTTGGTATACTAATTATTTTTAGTCTTTAATAAAGTGTAGAAATTAGAGTACCAAAAATTACAATGGTTTTGGGTTTTAAAATATATCTACAAAAATTAGTCATGAAAAGTTATGATGGTCCTTTTATGTCTGATAATATGGTTGTTAATGGGACAGATGAACGATACATTACCATATGTTATATTTGAATTAATGAATTCGTCGCAAAATAAGACATGTATAGTTGAATATGTCAGTTTTTTTTTTTATTAATTCTTAATTTTGACAAAAAAAAATTGAGCAATAAAATTGTTTGGACGAGTGAGTGTTAAAATCATCTTATGCATTGACTGGGTTGGGTTTATGTAATGGGCCATGAGTTCTTTGGTTTGACAAGTAAGAATGTAAATTGTTTAGAGGACCGGTACCTACTTATTTGTTTTATGAACTAAAAAATAACTATGGTTTTTGGACAACTAATTTCCACATATTTTCTAGAAGGTCAAGAAAAAAATCGAGTCAAATAGAAAAATAAAAATATATTTAAACCCTTTTACTGTGGCGATAAATATATTTGGAAACAGTAAAACATGGAGCTAATGCTGCTGGTGTTTTTGAACCTGAGATATACTTGTCATGCCTGAGCCCAAAACATTGGTATGATAAATTGTTGTCGTGTTTTTTTTTTTCAATGTTCCAGATTGATCATTCCGAAACACTTTTTTTAGATTGTTCAATCTGTAACATATTCTGAATTGTGTTTCAGAAAAGTGTAAGATATATATGTTACAGAAAACTTGTTTTGGAACACTTTTTTACGTTGTGTAATCTGTAACATGCTCTGGATTGAAAAGTGTAAGATATATATGTTTCAGAAAATTGTTTTGGGAACACTTTTTCTGATTCTCCAATCAAGAACATGTTTTTGCATGACAAATTCCAAAAACATGTTCTGAAATGAATGTTTCAGAATAATGTAGAATATATATATATATATATATATATATATATATATATATATATATATATATATATATATATATATATATATATATATATATATATATTATATATATATTTTTTTTTTTTTTTTTTAGTTAGAAT
>Ga0099822_1002506_pt1 | contig 22931 bp, 14 predicted proteins | sample CowpeawhiteBW_FD_76839 | JGI IMG/M metagenome (GOLD analysis project Ga0099822, IMG submission 76839) | Root nodule microbial communities of legume samples collected from California USA - Cow pea white BW | ecosystem: Host-associated > Plants > Roots > Nodule | place: USA: California | collected... | reverse complement strand
TATATATATATATATATATTTTAAATACATGAATAAATCTATCCGTAAAATACACACCAAATTTCTTGTTAAATCCCACTAAAATAAGAAGAAGAAAATAAATCTTTTTTATTTAACAATATTTTATAATAGTTTTATGAAAAGTGGTTTATATATTATATACACTACATTAGAATTGAATTATCACAAGGTTAAGGAATTTCAATTTTCCAAATATAGATAAATTTATTTTCATCTGACAATTTTTTAATTTTAATAAGAATATATATACACACACGAAGATTAATTAATTACAATGTTTCCGTGCGTTGCGCGGGTAAAAAAGCCTGTTTTAGAAGTTTAACAACAATTGGAAATGGAAAAGGTCGTCACTGAAAATTTAAAATCAAAACTCCAAAATTCCACACAATCTCTTCTCTTCTCCCGTTCTGTGTTTTGGGTACAAATTACAAACTCCTTAGACTCCTACGATTGTTACGTTCTCATTCATAACAAAATTCTTTGTTCTCTCTTCAAATTTTGATACAACTCATATCATTCAATTTCCGCTGCTTATCTTTTATTCATGCATGATGGAACACTGCTTCCTTTATCATCGATTTTAAATGTTGAATTTGCTTCATCTATTATCCAGGTTATTAAGTTATTGTTCGTGCAAGTTGATTAGTTTGTAATGTTTATGTTTAATGTGTAAATGAATAGTGTAGCGACGAGAGTTTTTGTTTTTGTTTTTTTTTTCAGATTTGATTTTATTCTGTTTTGGGCGGAGTTTTGATTGAGGAAGATGAGTGTGGTGGGTTTTGATTTCGGTAATGAGAGCTGCGTTGTTGCAGTTGCGAGGCAAAGAGGGATTGACGTTGTGCTTAATGACGAGTCCAAACGTGAAACGCCTGCTATTGTGTGCTTTGGTGAGAAGCAACGTTTCATTGGCACTGCTGGTGCTGCCTCCAGTCTGATGAACCCTAAGAATTCAACATCACAGTTTAAGAGACTCATTGGTAGAAAATTCTCTGATCCCGAATTGCAACGGGATCTTAAGGCATTGCCATTTCTTGTTACCGAGGGGAATGATGGGTACCCGTTGATTCACGTGCAATACTTGGGTGAGGCTAAGAAATTTACACCTACACAAGTGTTTGGTATGATGTTGTCGAATCTTAAGGAAATTGCAGAGAAGAATCTCACGACGGCTGTTGTTGATTGTTGCATTGGAATTCCAGTTTATTTTACTGATTTGCAGAGGAGGGCGGTGTTGGATGCGGCCACGATTGTTGGTCTACACCCACTTCAATTGATTCATGAAATGACTGCAACTGCCTTGGCGTATGGGATTTATAAAACGGACCTTCCAGAAAATGATCAACTGAATGTTGCTTTTGTTGATGTTGGGCATGCTAGCATGCAAGTGTGCATTGCTGGATTCAAGAAGGGGCAGTTGAAAGTGTTGGCTCATTCGTATGATAGGTCTTTAGGTGGTAAGGATTTTGACGAGGTTTTGTTCCATCACTTTGCTACTAAGTTCAAGGAGGAGTATAAGATTGATGTTTGCCAGAATGCTAGGGCTTCCTTAAGGTTGAGGGCTGCCTGTGAGAAGATGAAGAAAATGCTTAGTGCAAATAGTGAGGCACCTCTCAACATAGAGTGTTTGATGGACGAGAAGGATGTCCGTGGCTTCATGAAGCGAGATGAGTTTGAGCAACTAAGTCTTCCAATTCTGGAACGTGTCAGGGGACCTTTGGATAAGGCACTTGCTGAAGCAAATCTTACCATTGAAAATGTGCATACGGTTGAGGTGGTTGGTTCAGGTTCTCGTGTACCCGCCGTAACCAAAATATTGACAGAGTTTTTCAAGAAAGAGCCTAGGAGAACAATGAATGCTAGTGAGTGTGTTGCTAAGGGTTGTGCTTTGAAATGTGCAATTCTTAGTCCCACGTTTAAAGTACGAGAATTTCAGGTAAAGTTTCTTATGTTGGATTATTTTCTGTTTCTTTTCAATCCAGAAGGACCCTTTGTGCCAATGTTGGGTTTTTAAGCTTGTTTGTTTGTTGTCTTTAGTACTTGTTGCAAAATTGTACAGATCTTTGGGAATTATGATTTTTGATATTATTTTAATTACATATATATGATGTCTACCTATGTTTAGGCCCTTAGAAATTCACTCATCGGTTTCTATTTTTAATTTTACATTGATTGCCTATTGTCGATCCTGTGAACTGCTGATATATTAAGCTTTGCATGTGGTATGATGTTACTATCTTTTTTTTTTCCTTTCATAACGTGAAGGTCAATGAAAGCCTTCCTTTCTCGATTTCCCTTGCATGGAAAGGTACTGGTCCAGATGCACAGGACAATGCACCACAAAATCAGCAGAGTTCCCTTGTTTTTCCCAGGGGTAATCCCATACCAAGTACCAAAGCTCTAACATTCTACAGGTCAGGAACATTTTCTATTGATGTACATTATGGCGATGTAAGTGAGCTGCAAACACCTACCAAGATTAGCACATATACTGTAAGCCAATGTCCAACTTTCTTCTTTCTATGTTACATTTCTTGTGGCAGTGTTGTTACTCTTTGAGTGTAAGCAGATTGGTCCGTTCCAAACTGCAAATAGTGAAAGGACAAAAGTGAAAGTGAAAGTTCGTTTGAATATTCATGGAATTGTATCTCTGGAGTCTGCCATGGTAAGTTTTTTTGGCTTTAGAGGTCCTTCTCCCCTCAATTACAATAAACTCCGTTGTGAACTCATGGTAGTAAACAGAGAGCATTTGTTCTTGTGATCTAACAACTTTTATTTGTTCTTTTAGCTCCTGGAAGAAAACGAAGTTGAGGTTCCGATTACCAAAGAATCAGCAGGGCAAAATACTAAGCCAAACATTAACGAAGCCCCAATTGACGCAGCTACACCTCCAGCCTCCAATGACACTAGTGCAAATGTGCAAGATGCAAAGGTTAGTACTGATGCTTCTGGGGCTGAAAATGGTGTTCCTCAGAATGAAGATAAGCCTCTGAAGACAAATACTGATACCAAGGCGAGTAATGTTGAAAAAGTATTTAAGCAGTTGCTAGCCATTTTATTTTCATTTCTTTATGTCAATCGAGTTTTTAGCAATATTTGTATTATTTTATTTTGATTCTTTTATCCTTTTATGTTTTTTTATTTTATTTTATGGTTATGGTAAGTAATATGATAGTGCTATAGTTTAAGTTGTTTAAACCATATAGAAAAAAAGTTTTCAGAAGAATTCCACATATATGACACTTGTTGAATGTGGAATTTCAAGTGTTTGCATCATCCTATAGTTTATTTAACTTGCTTGATTTTTCACTTCAGATTAAATTTAAATCTTAGGGATGGTTGACTTGAGAAATCATTTTCCATTTTTTTTTGTTTTTATTTTTAGTTAAAAATAGTACTTTTTTGTTTTGTTATTTATGTTTATAAAGATTTGTAAAGAGATAGGGAAAACATTTTTTTACCATACAAAAATTTGAAAACTGAAAACAAAGTGAGGACATTGCAATTTATGTTATTATTTGTAAAATCAACAAATAAATATAATTTTTTTCCTTAATGTAAAGACCTCGTGTGTTTCAACAGTCATGTACAATAATGCATACGTATTATGTTCTATGCTTGTTGGTTTGTGTGTCTCTACTAGAGTTGTTCAACATGGTTGGTGATATTTTCTACTTTGGCTGACTGAACTTTTCAATGTTATGGGTTCAGGCTCCAAAGAAAAAGGTTAAAAAAACAAGCATTGCTGTATCAGAGTTAGTTTACGGAGCAATGGTCTCTTCGGATGTCCAAAAGGCAATAGAGAAGGAGTTTGAAATGGCTTTGCAGGATCGTGTGATGGAGGAAACGAAGGACAAGAAAAATGCAGTGGAGGCTTATGTTTATGACATGAGAAACAAGGTGTGTGTTAATTCTTTCTTCTCTTATTCATGGTATGATATAAACTAAAATTGCCTATCATCAAATTGTTTTTATCTATCATCATTTCAGCTTAATGACAAATACCAAGAGTTTGTCATTGCTTCAGAGAGAGAAGATTTTACGGCCAAACTCCAGGAAGTGGAAGATTGGCTTTATGATGAGGGTGAAGATGAAACTAAAGGTGTATATATTGCTAAGCTTGAAGAACTAAGAAAGGTATAAATCTGTGTGATTCCTTCCCTTCCTCCCATCCCTCCGTCTAACTAAAAAGTTGTAGAAACAAAAGGGATTGCAGCCCCTGTTATTGTTACCCTACGTTATTTATGGACAAACATAATGTTAGTTTTTAACATAAGGAATCTTAATGGGTGGTTATTTATGTGATTGCAGAAAGGTGATCCCATTGAAGGGCGTTACAAAGAATACATGGAGAGGGGTAGTATAATTGAGCAATTCATGTATTGTATAAATAGTTATAGAGAAGCTGCAAAGTCGAAGGACCCCAAATTTGATCACATTGACATTAATGAGAAACAGAAGGTAAATAACTTCTCAAACTTTCTTTCTCTCGTTTCTTTGAACGGTTGTGAATAAATTTGAAATTGATTTCTTTTTAATGTTTGTAGGTCATAAATGAATGTGTTGAAGCTGAGAAATGGTTTATGGAGAAGCAACAACAACAAAGCTCACTTCCAAAATATGTCAACCCTGTACTCTTGTCAGCTGAAATAAGAAAGAAAGCTGAGATTGTTGACAGGTCTCTGTTTAGAATCTTACGTAGTATTTGGGTTATTTAGACATCATTTGGCTTTAGTATTTCTTTATTCTCTTTGTGTCACTGAATTTGATTTTAGTAATTTTTGCACCCTTTGTTTATTGGTTTTGATTCTCTTAATAATTTTTTAAATTCGTTCTTATAACCATTCTCTGCTATCTGCTATAGGGATTGAAAATTTTTTATCTTATACATTGTTACTAGTACATTATCGTGCCATTGCTTTATGTACTTAGAAACTAGTCGAGTTGGGGAAGGATTAGTTGTCACTTTTGAACTTTTAGAGTTATCAATATTTATTTTCTCTATGTTAATTGTTCAGTTTACTTTCTATTGAAAAAATATTTATTCTTGTAATAGGTTCTGCAAGCCAATTATGACAAAACCAAGGCCAACCAAACAAGGTACTTCCACTGGATCAGGAACCCCATCTCCGCGGGGTGATGAGCAGCAACACCCTCGAGGGGATGCTAATGCCAGCAGTAACGAAAATACTGGGGATAGAAGTAGCCAGGCTGCACCAGCTTCTCCTCAACCAATGGAGACTGATTAGTCTGAGAACGCAGGCTCTGCATAATTTTTGTTCTTGGTTTGCACTCAAGTTCATGCTCAGACTAATAGCCTCTATACCTTTGTTCATCCATTTGAGTATGCATTGGGCATGGAAAAAACGAACTTTGATTTGATGGGTTGACTGTGAATGACTCCTCTAACGTTTGGAGTAAGTAGAACCCTCTCAACTGGTTTGTATCGTAAGTTTTAATTAATATTATGGTGTTACTTCAGAATACATTTTTTTTTTACGAAGAGTTTTAAAGAAAATACGACAACGTGGTCTGCCTTCCCATATCTAGTGAGAATTGGCTAAAGTTACTTTCTCTAGATTTATAGAGTATTTGTATAAGTTTTTTAGAAGATGAAGAGTTATAATGTTGTTTCCCATTTAATACGTAAGTTTTGTTTTAGGTGACTTCATAACTGTTGTTATGTTTCATGGTCTTTATTTAAAGCTTTTTCTTGTCGTTTTAACAATGTGACAATGGAGTTAGATTTCCTCACAGGTTTTAATTTGATATTGCGTGGATCCTCTCTTTCTCTTACCACTTATCCTTTGCTGCTCTTTGTTCTTTAAGTTCATCCTCTTTAGTAGGCTAAAGGCAATTACCCATGTATAATTTATGATTTTATTCTCATTCCTTTGATAGTATCCTTATAATCTATTAGTTCTTTTAGCTCCCTCAATAATAAAACAATGGTTCAGACGACACCAATGTTTGGATGAACAACTAGCGATAATATAATTGGATTGATCCCATTATATTATAGTGTTATGTAACTGTGACTGATTAGTTTTTAGAGTGAACTAGTGGTGTAGTTGGTCAACACAGTTTGAATGAGTGATCTTGATGAGGGTATTTGATTGAAGGTTGTGAACTTGTTAGGACTTTTTGAAGTCTAATTTTTTTTGTAATTTTGAAGAATATAAAATTTACAGGTTATGATTATTTTAGTTTTTTTTGGTGCATGTGATTTACTTATTTCACTAGTGACACTAGAACGCAATATCTTGATTAAGTTTTAGAGTTTCATTGTTGTACTATTAATTTAGTTTCCTCATATGGTGTATTTTAGCTTATAAGTATTGCTTAATTTGTTCGTTATGACTATGTATGGAAGTAAATTCAAGGTTTGTGGTATGAAAATATTAAGTTATAAGAATAACTAAGAAAGTCATACGATAAAATGTACACAATTTTAATATTTCTTGTTTGTGTTGAAAGATTTTTCTATAAGTTAAAATTAGTTTATGTATAAGTTAATTTGTAAGAAAATTTCCATACAGTTTAATTGATTTTTATATTATGTTTAAACTTTTTTAGCATGAGAAATTATTTTATATTTTTTCTCTTCTATAAGCAGAATTCTATCCGGATAAGTCTTATATTTAATGCACATAGCATAATGTTAAGTTATCATGTTTTGTATTTAAAATCTAATTATTAGATAATGATTAAAAATAATAATTACAATAGTAATAATAATAATAATTTTAGGGTTAAGTATGTTTTTGTCTTTTAAACTTTAGTAAAAATTGAAATTAATATTTTTTTAAAATTTTAATCTAATTTATTTTTATAACTTTAAAAATACTTGAATTTAATTATTTTAATCAAATTTTGTGAATTTTATTTAACGTTTCAAATTCTCAACTAATGTTGAAATAGAAATATAGTGTACTATGTAATCAATTCAAATGTTATTATAAAACATATTTACAAAAATATTAAACGATATAATTAACTCAAATGTTATCATGAGACATATTTAAAAAGTCAAATAAACTCAACAAAAGAAAACTGAAAGATTAAATTGCATTAAAATTTTAAAAATTGACTAATTCCAATTTAATCCTTATTTTTATATTACATTTACATTGTCTTCATTTCATAACATCATATGCTTAGGGTCTACTCTATATAATCACGCACAATGACAAGTTATCTTATCTTGTATTTAAAATCGAATTACTAAATAATGATTAATAATAATAATAATAATAAAATATTAATATTAATATTAATATTAAAAATAATAATTTATACAATATATTAAGAGTATATTTTTTATGTCCACAACTATAATTTTTATTTTCCCCTTTAAAATATTTTTTTTATTAATTTTTAACATCAACCATTATTTTGATATGTTTTGTATAAAAGTGCCTCAATAGTTTTTTTTTCCTCTATTTATTTTACAAATTTTTGTTCTTCATCACATTTCTGTGTTTCGTGTGACATTTATTGTGTTCACCCCTTACTTTCAAGTAATTTTTCCTATCACATTGTATTTATCTTATTTTGTTTATTATTGAAGATATTTTGTACCACTTTAAATGTTTTTTGAAATATGTTTTCAAATCTTTATTTTAGATTCGTGTTTTTAGAAAGTTTTTTTGTACCTAGAAAGAGTATTCCAAAAGTTTGTACAAGGATCTATGTATCAATGTATGCGAAAACAAGAGGAAAAAAAAGATACTATAATAATACATAGCTAAAGCAATTGTTAAAAACATTAATGGTTATCATCTTTATTGATTGAGATGAAGATGGTTTGCTTTAGGTTGTTACCACTACAAAACTTATTGTAGCGAATCTCAAATACAGTATCTAAACTTTTTTTTTTCTTAAATCGCATAATCCAATAATTGTTTAAGTAAGTTAATCTAAAGTTTTCCCAACAAAATCTGAGGGAGAAAAAAAGGGGGTGCAGAAAGAGAAAATAAAAAATAGAAATGGCGGCCCAAAGAAATGTTAGCATGCACTATCCAAAAGGATATTAGAATTATTATTACATGTAATTTCTAAGTGCACCGGTATCACTTGCATCTTTTTTCTTTTTCGTTCTACATAACAAAAATATGGATTAATTTTTTGGGTCTACCTTACCTAAAGTTTGGTTTTCTGATTTTTTTTTTTGTAATTTTTTTCTTTATTATAACATATAAAGTAATAAGATACAAAATTTTAATAACCTTATTTATGTAATTAATTAAATTAATAAATTTAATAAACATATTATTAAAATAAATAATATTTATAATTTATTAAGCATAAGTTTTTCTTAAAAAAAATTCATAGCATACATATATCACTGAATCTAATATATACTTGGTTCTTGAACAAAAGTACATTTTTTACTTTCTTAAAATTAATAACTTCATAAATTGCAATTTATTAGTCATAAAAATTGTAATAAAAAGTGTGTCGGTATAGGTGTAACCATTGACCTAATAATAATATATTCGGATAGCTACAGTTACATTGGACCTAATAATAATATATTTGGATAGCTACAGTTACATTGACATTTAAATTTAAATATTGGAGGATATTTCAACATTATTAAACAAGAAAAACATGTTAATAATGGACACAAGTAATATTAAAATAAACAGATATAGTCACGTAAATCATTTTATTAGACGCCACACAAAGGTTCGCTTAACTAAACTATACACTTGACAAAGACATCAACACCTTGTGTCTTGGAATTGAAGGCACAGGTTGTAAAAGTAGTACCATGATTCATGTAGATGAAGCTTTGGGCTCGCTCCATTCTTCTAATGTTAGAGTTGCAACTCCAATATTTTTCATGTCAAACAAATTAGCTGAAACCACATAAACATTGGTCATCAATGCATCATTTCCATCAAATTAACTAAGATTTTGAAAAACAAGGGAAGGTTACCTGCTTTGAGGGCATGTAGAATACAATAACTTATCCGCAAAATTTCTTTTGGAAAACACAAAAAAGAGATGGAACATTGAACATGCCCCAGACTACCCATGTGAACTAATGAGTAAGAAAAAGCTTAGTTTTGCAATTCTATGTGCTTGACTCCTGGAACATGTCCTTTCAGAAATTGATAAATTGCATCTAAAGAAAAACAGTTTCATAATAAATCTCACCAGCAAATTAACATGGACTTATTCAAAGGTGTTGTTCATTTCATTAGGACTTTGAACAGTCACATCACTTCTAATGTCTAATAGTTGTACAGCTTGTGAAGTGAGCAAAAATACTCATACACCAAGTTAACTAATTGACAGTTTGCAACACAGTTTTATATATCAGAGAGTTCTTGAAGATATGAGTGAATAATGTGTGTGCAACCAACAGATACACTTCCAGGGAGAACAAAGAAAAATTAAAAAACAAAGACATTGCAAAGCTGAAAACCATTACCAAGATGAATATCAGGTGTGGCTGCTGCTGTAGCATCAACAATAACAGTTACTGGTTGATAGTCCAATGCTACAGCATCATAGACAGTTTGCCTAATACAGTTGGGAGTTTGAACACCTACATCCAGTCAACACACAAACATAGAACTCTTAGAAAGTTGACATTGTGTATGTATTACAAAAACTATGACTCACCAGTGATCACCAGACTATTAATTCCTGCTCCTTGAAGGACCGAATGAAGGTGTGTAGCAAAGAATGCACTAAAACGGGTTTTCACAAGTTTATAATCCCCTTCTTTAATAACCAGTCCATCAACTAATTCTAGACCTTCACTTCCTTTACTAACTGGACCAACTTTCCCTTTGCCGTATAGATGCCGACGAAAGACTTCAACATCTCTTCCTAAGGGATCATGTTCCCGTACTACCTGGAAACATGTTTAGAAATATAATTCAACAGTTAGATAGCTATTTCTTCATACCAACAGTTCAAGATCTCTGGATAGTGCATATAGAATGATTTTACTGATATAACACTTTAGCTCTAGAACATGGTTTGAATAGAGTCTAAGACTTCTTTTCATAGAAACAATAGTCCAAGACTTTAACTCTAGAACATGGTGTTTGACCGTCCATAGGTATAAGAAGGACAAAGTTTTATACTGATTAATCCTAAACTTTGAATTAGGTCGGTTACCCCTTCAAGATAAACTTAAAGGATTCCACTAAACAAGTACACCAAATCACTTCTGATGATTTTAAGTACAACTCCTAGTTGTCCTATCTTATCTTCTCTTAAATCTAAAGTTTACAAATATTATCACCTACCACTTCTGACTCCAAGAGCAAAAGATAAGAAGGTGAAGCTAAGGAAAAACTCTACAAGGTAAAAAAAAAAGACGCTCCCAACAAAGGTATAACATAGACTTCTATGGCAATCTAGTACTAGTGGTAACTCAAGGTTTGGAAAAGGAATAAGAATGATAGGCTTGTAGGAACTTGTGCTAGTTTTTCTTTTGTGTTCTTCCTCCTTTTTCATAGACTTCGTATGATATGACCATTGTAGCATGAATGTCTTTATACTGTGCAGGAGATTATGATCAAAGTCTTGCATAATTACTTGATATAACTTTCATTTGAATTCTTCTCTGAAAAAACTGATATTATTGTACTTGTCAGTACTTAATATAAAAGAAGAAACATGGTGCAATAACTTGTTTTAAGTGTTTTGGTATATATAATTGATTACAAGACACCCCTAATCAATTATTTTTTCTGTTTTCTTATTAAAACAATAACAAATAATATAAAAACTAATGAATAAAAGCAAATTATTTTTTCACTCGTCTCTTCTTTCTTTTCCTTTTTCTTCTCTTCCTTTCCCTTATTTTCCTTCGTCTACTAAACGAAACATAAAAATAAAAAACACTTACTGGTGTACATTTTCATATTCTTTCCCTAATAATGAACAATGCTTCTGAATAAATAATATATGCACTCACAGTGGATAACAACACTCTATGTTAAAAGTTATTGATGGATAACAATGGTATGTGTTCATTAAACTCTAATTTTACACGCTTCTCGACCAAGCATGGAGGTTCACATTTCATACTAAAATTTAAATAAATTCATTGGAAGAAAAACATTGAAACATTATACACCAGGAACAACATAGAAAGAATGTTATTATTACCCAAATAATGAGAATTCCACGCTGCCTAGCAACATCCACAGCTTTAATCACATTAGGGACAATTTCTTTTCCTCCTTTGACAAGAAAGGGACCTCCACCTTCTATAAAATCTTTCTACAGACACAGAGAGAAACCTTAACTTCTCCGAACACGTTCTGACGAGGAACAACATCGAAAGTAAACAAGTAAGTACCTGCATGTCGATCACGAGAAGCGCCGAGCGATTAGAATCCTCTGCCATTGTTTCCGAAGAGTAAGCTCGAGCAAGTGCAGATTTTGAGCGCAGTGACAAAGACTTTGGCCAATTGGGTCTCTTATTAAGTAGGGTATTTGTCCCACTGCACACAGGAACATGAAAGACGAACCCTAAATAAGTAAGGGGAAGAAAACGAAATTGAAGAGAAAGAAGAAGAGATTACCTAAAGCTGAATTTGGGTGTTTTGCGGTGCTTCAGAAATGGAAGAGGTGAGAGATTGAACTGTGCAGATTTGGCCATGTTGGCTTTCACCCTCACATATTTTGTTTTCTTTTTATTTAATTTATTTTTTTATATTTTATTTAAATAAAAATACATTTCATATGAAATATTTGATATCTAATCGATTTGAAATAATTTCAAAACAATTAATATCTTACTAAATTTATTAATTTAAAAAAGAAAGTGAGATGCACATAAATAATGAATATTTGACTGAATTACTTTTTATCAGTAAAAAGTGATAAGTTATTTCACTAAAACATTTACTCTAAAGTTTTCTTTGTCTTCAACTTCGTTTACAAAGTGCATTTACATTCACAATTTTTTTTCAATTAAGTCTTTTAATTTTCAAAAGTAATTCAACTAGGTCATTTTTATTAAATTGTATATATCACGTGTTACATCATCATATTTTTTATTTTATTGCATGTTTTTAAAAAGTGTAAAATATCTGTCATATAATAGTACTGGTGTCACGTATCATATGAAAAAAATATATATATATACATATATATATATATATATATATATATAATATAAAATTATTTAATTTAATTTTAATATTTAAAATTTTGACTCAATGTGAATCTTAATCTCAAATTTTTTTAAATAAAACAATATTGGGTATTCATATGGATTCATTGAATGTAATTTAGTTACGTAATACTGAAATTACATGTGCCTTATGATAAGTAAATAATTTAGTTATATTTTATTTTTGTAAGTAATTAAATATTAAAAAGGATAAAATGATAACGTAATTGTTTTAGTTTAATAAGTTCTTAATTATTAAAAAAATAAAAATAAAAAGATAATTATTTTAATTTAAAAATACATAATTAAAAAAAATATTCTATACATAAAATATTAATGGTGTAGTTAAGCTCAATAAATTAATAAAAAAATTAAAATGATTAAAAATTTCATTTTTATAATATTTGATTTTTCTTATCATATTTTTGGGTTTATTCATGATCTCTAAAATACTGTATACATCAATATATTTATGTTTATATATTATGTATTTTGTTTAAATATACTAAAAAGTTTGTTACATTATAATAAAAATTATACATGCTAAATCGAAAAAACAAAGATTGTCGACCACAGTGGGAGTCGAACCCACGACCTTTTGATCCGAAGTCAAACGCGCTAATCCACTGCACTATGCGGTCAACTACGTAAATACTGGTTCACAGATTATTTTTAATATTAAAAGTACGAGTCATTGTCAAATATATTTCATAAATTGCACCAAAAGCACGCTAGATAATAAAGCTATTAAATTGCGGACTCGCGTAAGTAGAGAGAATATATGTTTATAAATGACAATTAAGCTTTTCATTTATTTATTTATTTATAATATTTTATTTTTATTATTTGTGAGTTCTTAATCCAAACTTATAGTACAAGTATGTAAGTTTGAAATTGATATATTTCCTTATTTTGTAAAAATAAATGTTAACAATGAACTTTTTTACATATTTTTTTAACACGATTTTTACTATTTGTTTGAAAAAACGAAAATTTGATTGAATATCATCTCCTATTCAACAACATTCGATCATAATTTTAAATGAAATTTAAATAGGAAGAGTGTAACAAAATAAATGTGTTTGAAAATACCATGATAACACTTATTTTAAAAATATTTTTTTAACAAAAAGTTTTGTTGACAAAGTTGACATGAGAAAGTTGACATGAGATGAGGGTACTAATTTACTAAAGTACTAATAAATGATGTTTGTTATTAATAAAGGAGGAGAAAGTATTATTTTCAATATTTTTTATTCAAAGATAAATTGAATTATATATATATATATATAACTAATTTTTATCTTCTAATAAATATGTATGAATGGTAATTCAGCATCAAATAATGCGAAAGATACGAAAACGACAAATTAGAAAGCAAAAACGACACTTGGGAGTTTCAACTTCATGCTTAGTGAATTTGTGTGCAATTCTTCTCCCTAAATCTTCATCTCTCACCATCGCCGTTGGAGAACATTCCAATTTTCTCTCCAACAAGAATTCGTTCTCAGCCTTCTCAATTTTCGGCGTGTGCTCCCAATCTGTAATTTCCCTTCACTCTCTCTCTATTCCTCTCACTGTTACTACAAAGTTGGAATCTCCTTTCTCTTCAATTTCTCGTAAGATACATCGATCACGTACTTATATTGATTTGTTTTTCTCACGCTGATCTTAATTTTCAGTCGATTTTCCCTTTCAAGAGTTACCACTTCAAGAATCCAGATCTGAGTGTGCAGGGACCATCGTTTGCATTTGGACAACATTGATTTGGGTTTTGAAGTGCTTTAAGGAAACTGGGGTCTCTAAAGTTTGTACCTTTTGTCGAATGACGAGTGGTGTGGCTTCAATTGCGGAGATTTGGATGACTGGATTGCTGCTGTAGTGGAGGAAGTTTGAGAATTGGATTCGATTTGTTTGAGGAAATTTTCTGGGAGGACTAGGTTTTTTGTGAAGGAGTTTGTCGGGTCGACGTCATGTTCTATGGTGCGGTGGTATGGGACCCCTGGCTTATTGTTGCTCAAATTGTGTGTCTTCAATGTTTGTACTATATCACCCTGGGGTTGCTCTTGTCGATACTTGTTGGCACTCGTGTGTCTCGGATGAGTCTCGTGTATTTCTTTGACTATGTTGCGATTACCACCTCTACCGTTACTGGTTGGTGTGTTATTGCTTCATTTATGCTAAGCTCGGTTACAGGGTAATTGTTCTTTTTCACCTTGGCCTATAATTGATTACTGATTGTGAGTCGTGACTCTACTTCCCAGTAGTGTATCGTATTTTTTTAACTCACTGGTTACAAGATTGTATTCACTATGTATTATTCATTTGATTGCTTCTTCGATGTTTCTGAATGAACCTTTAGCATTTTGTAACCATGCATTTAGCATATATTCCTCTTTCTTTCATTACTTTCCGTTTTTGGTTTGGTTTAGCTGCGATATGCCTCTAAGCTTATAAATGAATGTTCATTCTTAAAGCCGTTCGAGTGTTTGTTGTCCTTGTGTAGGACTGGTTGTGCTGTATTCTAGAGTAGGGAAAGAAACACAAATTAAGGTTGGGACCTTTGAGATAGATGTGTCTTTAATTTGAAATTTTAAGTTCTCTTTCTTTCAATGCTTTTGGAATGTTACAAAATAAGAAATAATTTGTTTTTTTCTATATCTTGTGAGTTAACTATTTTACATTTAGAAATTCTGTCCAATGTTGTGTTTCTGTTTATTACTTTTAGTGGAAGGATTGAACCAAATGAGGCATTCTTAGCTGTTTGGTTACGGCTTATATGTATTATTTGCTCAAATTATGTTGTAGCCATTGTACTTATCCCACTGTTTTTTTATGCAGGGCGATATATATGTTTTATTTGATTGAAAGATCACGAAAGTGTTTGGATTTTTCAGCCACACTCTACATTGTCCATCTCTTTATATGCATCGTGTATGGTGGTTGGCCCTCCTCTATAACATGGTGGATTGTGAATGGTTCTGGAATTGCAGTGATGGCCTTGCTTGGTGAACGTCTGTGCATGAAGCGGGAACTCCAAGAGATATCATTAACACGATTTCGTTCAAGTAAGAATTTCCTCCTTCAATGTGCTGTTTAAATATTTGTTTCCTTGTGTTATATTTTGTATGCTGCTGTGCCCTATCTTTCTTCTATTTTGTGTTTTATTATTTTTAGAAACCTGAATATATGTTGAGGCTGGCAAACTGAATTTGTGTTAGGCGAGCATTTAAATTCTATATGTATGTTCTGTAGGATGTTCTTATTTTCTTTCTTTTCTTGCCTTTTCCCCTATGAAACATTATGTTCGGATGGCAAAACCTTAATCTGTGCATTAGGTTTTATGTTCTCATGTCTGTTTGCGTATCATTTTGCATTAGTTTTTAGGTTTTATGCTATTCTCTTTGTTGGTAGCTCACATGATCTAGAGCTGGGGAAACCTAGGGAGAGCAGTGGAGTTTGATTAATAGCAGTATGCTCCCTGTTTTCTGAAAAACAATAGGAGTTAGGTACATATTAATTTGTGAAAATCTGGAATTTTAAATTGATGAAAGACCCTTGATGAATAGTATGGTACATTTTACCAAATGACAATTCAATGAAACTCTATAGTTTCTGAGTCACCACCATATGACACATGTCAAATTCTAGAATATTTCTATTCTATTAGGATACTGCCGATTTATGTTTTCTTGTTACATTCCCTTTTTATCCTGTTTTGTACTGGGCAATGTGACAGCCTCTTGGCTCGTGTAAGAATTTTCTGTAGCCACAGACAGTACTTTAATCGCTTCGGTAGCTTCCCCTTGCTCAAAAACGGTCACAACAGAATTATTTTTGAAATTCTCGAAAGATCCTTCCCCCAACCAAACAAGTGCAAAGCTCTTTGCACCAAGCCTCCAGATCGTGCTCTAAACCAACACCTCCAATTCTGGCCAATAACCCAAGGCTGTGAACCCACCATGGAACCACCACCTGACCCTGCTGACTATTATGTTACCTGCTCAAGCATCAAACTACCAAATTGAAACACAACCATCCAAAATCCAGCAAAAAAAAACCGATAAAACACAGCTTTATCTAAAATCTGAACTCAAGTTTACAAAACAACAAATGGGTATGATCAAAACCACACATTTAATTCTATTTCAATAAATAATGATTATAACAATGAATGGTTTGTGCAAATTTTTCACCAAAATTGATAATAAGGGTGGACAGAGGGGGGGTTGGACATGACACTGACAGTGAGGTAGAGGGCAAAGAAAGAGATCTAATTTGTGAGTGCAGAGGGAATAACTAGAAAAGAGACATACACGTGAAGTGGAGCCGATACAACAATAACAAATGCTTCGTCCTATTAAGGCAAGGTCAGCTACGTATATCATATGACCTCTTTTGGGTAAAAAGAGGAGCCCATATATTTTAATATTTAGTAAATATAAGGTCTATTTAGGTATACATTTTTCTAAAAGTTACCTTAACTTGTAAATCTTTTAAAATTGAATACGTTATATTTTGCTAGAGAGAAATAGATCCGTACTGAGTGTGGGGAAATATCCTTTTGCACACTTTTAAAATTTGCAGTTTTTCCGGGTAAACACCCCTCGGGAACTAGGGATTTTCATTATGTAGACACTAGTGAAAGACAGAATGTTTTGCCTGTCTGCCCATTTTTTATTTTTTGCATAAATTATTAAATTTAATTTCTTTTATCAGATTAATATGTTTAGATGTGGGAGTCTCAAAAAGAGTGGTAGATGTTTTGGGTGCAGTTGAAGAGTACAGTAGTCTAACAAAATATGCATACCAAATGAGGGTATTCCCTTTATTATAGATTATAGAAGAAGATTATTGATTTTAATATAGACTAGGGAATAAGAGGCCCTTCATACCTTCCATATTTTTAAAGAGTGGGAATAGAATAGTGGGAAATAAATAGTGGTTTACCAAAGTGGTTTTTCGGGGGTATAACAAGGCACAGAAATGTGTACTCCAACACCTTGTATTCATTTTATATTTAATATAGATATAGATTGTCGTTTATAGATAATGATGTGTTAGAGAGCTGTCTGTTTTGTATACTGTCCAAAAGATGGTTGACTATTCCTGTTGCTTAATACTGTCTGACTTCCTTGCAGATGTGTGATTGGCTGAAAAATACATTTTTCAAGAAAGAAGTGCTGCAGGATGGTAACCACTTTTGCTTCTATATATTGGATTATCTACGAGATACTGCCCAAGAAGTGAATAGTTCTATTCTGCCGTTGAAAGACCTACATTTCCATTTAATTCTTTAGTTGCAATAGAAATGAAACATATATAACCAGACGAGATTAGGTACATAATTTTCAGGAATTACTGGAAGTCTTGATGTAATTTATTTATATTCTATTTTTGATTTTCCAGCCCTTTGGTGTTGTTGGTTAAGGTGATGCATTAGTTGATAGAATTTCTATTCTTTTTACCCTTTTTGTGAGTTTTCGGTTCTGTTTACAGTCTTGGAATTATGTTACTTCTTTCTGTCTCGCTACTTTGAGATTGTTATATATCAGCTAGCAGATTGAACCTCTTCGATAATTCTTTATTGATTGATAAATTTGCACCACAATTTTGTTCGATCTTCCTCTACATAGTTTAATTACTAATGTTACATTGTCCATGTAGAACCTTATTAAATGAATGAGAAGTAAACCATTTGTAATAACCATCCCTTGTCGTGGTAGTGAAGCTTGTTAAAGTAATCTACAAGATGGATTACTTCATTTATACGTATTGGAAGCACTGGCTCCGCTAACAATCGCTTTCTCTTTTGTTAGTGCGAGGTCGTTTTTTTCTTTTTCAAATTGAGTGAAAACTTAGCATTCGTGTTAGGAAAAAGGAAAAAGAATATAGTCATATCAGAAAAAAGGAGAAGACTGGAACGCTCGTCCTTTATTCTTTCTTTCATATCAAAATATCTATCATATTTATCAATGTCTACGGAATAAAGTCATCTCAAAATTTTGCTTGGATGCTCTTCTGAAACAACAAAAAGCCTCGGTTTGTCAAGGTTTCTGCAAAAACCAAGTAAACCATCTTGGAGGAAAAAGAACATTTGATGTTAAAAGGGTTTCTGAAAGAAGTTAGAATCCTCATCTTTTTTTCCTTTTGTGACTGAAATTCATCTATGGAATTCAAGGCTGAGCTTTCCATGAAGATGAAATGTCAGCCACAGCTTCTCCAACAGTGAGATAGACACCTTTCAACCCAAAGGAATCCAAAATATTTGACTGATGCAACTTTTCCATCACATTCCCAACAGGATTTGCCAACACAAGCTGCACCAACGAATTATGAATATAAGTATTTGAAATAAAACTGATGGAAGTCTTTATGGCCTTATAATATGGTACGATCAGTATCTATACCTGAAGTGATCTTTTGTCCAGCACCTTTCTAAGTTCACATAGAGTATCGATTCCACTTGTGTCTATGGCTGTAACAGCTGGGGAAGAAAATGAGAAATTATTGTTTTCAGTCAAAAGTATCTCAAAACTTGATAGAAAAACTTCAAATCAGATAAAATGCATACCCGTCATGTCCAAAATTATACACTTCAATGTACTTTCATTGTTTGCTTTTACTCGCTCTTCCTCTTCTCGAACCCATCTCAGTATCCTATAGCAGGAAAAGCACTCACTCAAGTGGTTGGAATCTCAGAATCACTCAGAAATTGCCTCTAAAAAAAATCTTTGACAATCTATAAGTCGCTTTATCTAACCTTTCTTGCAGGTAAGTTGAATTAGCAAAGTAGATGGGAGACTCAACAGCCAAAATGATAAATGAAGGAATCCTCAAAGCTTCTCTATATTGGTTTAGGTTGTGGAATATTGGTGTCCCCGGTATATTCCCCAAAACCAGTGTGTTTGGCCTAGAGACATGAAGCAAGATCTTGAACACTGATATCCCCACCTAAAGATTTTGGCCAAACCAGTAATATTAATTACATAGCATCAACCCACAATGCATTTTAGGTTTCTAATAACTGGAAACAGATTAAATTATTCCTAGCTTACCGCTATTCCAAGGCCTAGAGGCACTGAAATGAACAGAACACCGAAAAAGGAGCACAAGCAGGCCAAGAAATCAAGCTTGTCAACCTTCCACAATTTATATGCAGCTTGATAATCTATTAGCCCTACAACAGCAGTGATTATAATGGCTCCTAAGACTACATTCGGTGTGTAATAGAACAACGGCATCAGAAACAAAAGGGTCACTAGAACTGCCGATGCCATGATTATATTTGATACTGCTGTCTGTGCCCCAGCATTGAAGTTCACAGCTGATCGAGAAAATGACCCTGCAAATTTATTTTAGTGTCAGAATTGACGTTGGTAAAAATTTAATGGACGGGGTGAGAGATCGTGTGTTTAACTCCTCCACTAACAAAAATACTAACAATCGATTGAAAAAAGAAAATAGAGAAGAATCATTACCTGTTGTGACATAGCATGAAGAACAAGAACCAGCTATGTTCATAAGACCAATGGCCATCATTTCTTTGTTTCCATCTACCTGGTAGTTCTTCAGTGCAGCAAATGTTCTTCCCACTGCAATTCCTTCCTGAAACAGAAGATAACAGCAGTTTAATCATATGGTGTATTGTTTGTATCTAAGGAGGGAACCATGTTATTTACAACATGGAATGTCAGTAACATTTTCTATATCCATTATGTTTCTCAGTTTGGGACAACTTACAGTGAGAGACAAAATCCCAGTGACAAGTCCAGTTTTGAGAGCAAGAGCCAAATAAGGACCATTGAAGTATAACATGTTAGATGATGGTGGATTAAGTCCTTTTGGCAATTCACCGATCTGATAGAGAAAAAGGATAACCTTTATTAGGAATGAAAAGAATATTGGAACACCTCTAGTATATTTTTTTTTTTTTAAATAGAAGGGGAAGTGCCATTTCTTACAATAGCAATTTTATGTGTCTTATTTCTCAGAAAAAATACTAAAATTGTTGACAGAATTACTGATGTCAACGGCGCAGCTGCTGAAACCCAGAATAGTTTTGGCTTCCTCAAGCTCTGTTGCAATCACTAAGAATTTTCAGATCTCAGGAAGTAGCAGAATTGTTTTAGAGCAAAGAGTAGTAATCTATGTATATGTGTATTTGAGATATAGAATCTTACAATTTGCCTTGTTGTCAACAGGAATATTAGAAAACTGAATCCCAGCACAAGGTTTTGCCATGACCACTGCACAAGTTGCTCAAAAAAATTTAGTGAGCATATACGTAATTACACTTACATTTGTAAAATTGGGACAAATATGAAATTTACTTTCATTTAGAATTCACCCTTAATTGCCTAGCTATTCCATTTTTCCTTTCATGACATGATTAGAAGGAAGAAAGTTTTAGTTTGATAAATAGTTGAAATCTAGTCCCTTAAGATATATGATGGGTCTTTCTAGATAGAATCACTGGAAAGATACAACACCAATGAGACATGAGCTTAACTCATACATAAGGGATTGACACTATCTCCAATCTAAAACTTTAAGACAATAAATTTATAAGTTTTCATCCTATACTCAATTTTCTCAATTTTATTCAATGTTAGACTTAGATTTACATTCAGATTCCTAACGATATAAAAGTCAAACAAGAGAATATATATATATATATATATATATATATATATATATATATATATATATATATATATATATTATACGAATAGCTGGTTTTCAATTACCAATCTCAATTCAATGATAGTGTGAATTCTTATTTCTTAAAACAGAATCAGTGCTATCAGAATGCTTTACGGTGGGGATTTTATTTTGTTTTGTTTTAAAGCTGCTTTACTCTTCCAACCATTTAAAATATGCAAAACAGTAACTGCAATATATATCTAAAAACAGTTGTGGCCGTCCTTTTTAAAAAATAATATCTCCATCTTAACCTACATTATTACAAAATCGGAGTAAAACTAGAATAAAGTATCAGTATCAAACTTTACCTCTTCTCTTTGCTTGAAAACAGAGATAAGCACAGGCGTTATTTGCATCTTGTTGGTGAAATGAACAATCCCAAGCAACCCTTTCAGCTGTTGCAGTGAAACAATAATCGCTGCACCAGCCATGAAACCCACCAGAGTTGCCTTTGAGAGAAAATCAATCACAAAACCTAATCTGTAAGAATCATCAAAGGCTTTTATCAGTCATAAATATCATTCAACACAGCTATAAATATATATATATCCTTCAAGTTGCTATATTGAAATTTAAGTGAAAAAATCCACAAGAGAAAACTAAACCATGATTGAATACCTTAATATACCCAGAGAAGATTGGAACAAACCGGCAAAAAAAGTGGCAGTGAAAGCCATTTTGAGATAGAGAATAGGATCTTGAGTGTAAGAAATAGTCTCAGTTAACATTGATCCCATGACCAAAGATGCAATTGAAACTGGACCAACACCAAGATGTCTAGAACTCCCAAGCAGGGAATATATCAACGGAGGCACAAAGCTGGAATCTGCAAAATATTCACACCACTTCAAACATTACTCACACATCATCATTGATCATACACACATCAACCACAAGAACTCAATGACATGCACAAACAAAGGGTACTGACATAATCCAAGAATGGGTGGCAAGTTCGCTAGCTTAGCATAGCTGATACCCTGCACAAAAAAATCCAAACTTTAAACATACTTTTAACATACTTCTATGAAACATCATGCACTGAGTATTATGAATCATGGTCTCAGAACCTTTTAACATGACACTTCACAGAACTTTTCAATCTTCAAGACTGAATTTTTATAAAACTCGGTTACATGTTACGTGGAGATTGTTTGTTTGTCAGAGACTGGTAATTCGGTTCCTGACAAACCAAACCAAACACTGTGATATGTAACAAAGTTTTGAATTCTGAAAACTCGACCAACCCTGTTGAACTTTAAGGTGGTTTTTGATCATGTGATAACTTTAGAACAAACAATGGCAGAAAGAGAAAAGTGAGAGACCTGAGGAATGGCGAGGCTTGCAATGGTGAGACCTGAGATGAAGTCAGAGCGGAGAAGGGAAAGGTTGTAGAGAGGGGCCCATTGGAAAATGGGGAAGAGGTATTGAAGAGCAAGGAGAAGTTTCATGAAGCAAGTTTGGTTCTTGAACCTGTGAAGAGGGTCATCGGGGAAGAAGATCTCAGAGAGTCTGTGTCTGAGTTTCTGCAAGGTGGTGCGTTCTGGTGGCAACTGAACCTTGTGGATTTCCATGGCTGCTGGCACTGGCATTGCCATTTGTATCTCACTTTGGATCTTCATGCTGCAACCATTGTTGCATGCTAAGTTCACACCCATTGTTTCTTCCTCAGTTTTCTCTTACCAACAAACACAGAGAAGCTACGAATTTATAGAGGCAGAGAAACCATGGCATCAACTCAACAACATAGGGTATGTGTCGTTATCAAAATTCCCGCTATTGGAATATTCGGATTTCTCTTCTTCAACCAGTGATCTACTTCTTTATTGCCATGTTTTTATCTTCTGTTAAATATAATCACACATAAAAAATTTACCATGAACTACATTATTCTTCCATTAAATGCTTAGTGAGGTAAAATCATACATGAAAGGAATGTTTGTTTTATCTATAGTCTCTCTGGAAATTCATAAAAAAAAAAAAAAAAAAAATTATTTTTTTTTTATTTTTTATAAAATTTTTTTTTTTTTTTTTTTTTTTTTTTTTTTTATATTTT
>Ga0099822_1002496_pt1 | contig 22947 bp, 15 predicted proteins | sample CowpeawhiteBW_FD_76839 | JGI IMG/M metagenome (GOLD analysis project Ga0099822, IMG submission 76839) | Root nodule microbial communities of legume samples collected from California USA - Cow pea white BW | ecosystem: Host-associated > Plants > Roots > Nodule | place: USA: California | collected... | reverse complement strand
TATATATATGTGTGTGTGTGTGTGTGTGTACTAGAAAGCCGTTGTAAAAAAAAAAAGTCTTTGTATTACACACATTAGAAAATGTTAGCTTAAACTACTAACCTTTGGAAAAAAGTTCTAAGAGTTTGTAAAAGGATTAACCCGCTTTCTCACAATAGTTATCTTTCAAGGCCAAAAAATAACTTAGCTCTTCCATACAAAAAAAGAATAATGAATTGTTTCTTGTATGCAAAAGCACTACGTGATCTTAAGTTTAATCAATGTAAAAAATCCTAAATTGTCTTAGTAAAGAAAGATTGGCTTATATGTCCTCTTCATGAGAGTTGATTACTTGTATTTCAAATAACTCATCTTTATTTATCTAGGAATGATGACTCAAGACGATGTAAGAGATCATAACTGTGACAATTTAGTTCTACTAAAATAAATATGAAACATAAATAATATTAGCAGCTTATCTTATTATTAATTTAAGTTTCCACTTCTTTCAGGTATCTAAGAGCAACGCTTTAGTCCTTGTAATTGAGCATTCCAAGGGATTTCAATATAAAGATTTTTTCATGTGAAGTTTACCATAACCAAAATTATCCGGACAAAATTTACCTAAGTACAAACACAAGACTTAAAAAATGCGATTACCAACTTACACCACTAAAACACTTATTATCATCTCAAAATGAATAATCCTTCAAATCAGATTTTGAGTCGTCTAATTCCATGTCTGCCATGCACTCTTCCTCAGTAAGTGGTGGGAGTTGCTTTGTCTTACGCTTCATATTGTGCTTGTGCCACTCACTCTTGTGATGTTCCCTGTATAGCTTAGAGTCATCAAAGGAAACATTACATGTGTTGCACTTGTTTTGCTTTTGTTGTGTCTCAGTAGGCCTACTCGTGGATGAAATTGTTTGTTTTTGAAGTTTCTCATTAAGTTCAAGCACAGAATCATGAGTTTCTTTGGGCAACGGTGCAGGCATATCCTCATAATCATTGTATTGATCCACATGCGTATCCCCCTCCACATAAAGAGAGTGAGCAAGAACTTCAAATCTTCCATGCATCTTATTCATAACAAAGTCATGACAATCCTTATATAGACCAGGTTCCATTTCAAAAACCTGCAATTCAAATCCAATCAGAGAATATACCATTATCCCTCAACACGTTAACAAATTCAAGATTGATCATATACATACACAATATGCAGAAACACCATATTCACCCAACTTTTGGAAAGAATAACATTTCTTCCGTTAATCCAACAGAGACAATAACAGAAGATTCATGGAACAGTTTCAGAAATAGACTACTCCTTTGGGGTGAGGTAGGAAAGAAGGTCCAAAAATAAAGCTGATTTTGCATTGGTTAGTGCAATTCTTTGTTTAGCAGAATGCATATATCTACAACTAACGAGAAGTGGCAAAAATATTCTATATATCTGCCATAATTAACTAAAAGCAACAATGGAATGTCCTGCTATTTGTAACTTCATTTAGTAATCAATATGGCTTAAACTTGAACAATAACCACATACAATGTCCCAAAGAATGTGACTGACCAAATACTTGAATTAGATCATCAACACAACTACTTGAAAGTGGACCTTTCGTTAGCTCTCCAAAGCTTATTTTAGCTTATGAAAGTGTCCCGTGACTCTTGTAAGCTCTTTTTTTAGCATGTTTCAACATCTTTATGTAGAAACTTAAAGATTGTTTCACTAAGGTTTTAAGTCAAATTTATGAATAAGTTCTAGAATGATAAATTTCTAATAAAAGTGCTTAATTAAGTGACTTATCAAAACACATCCACATAATAGATAATAAAGACTTCCATAAAACTACCAACCATACTAATCCTTACTTTAACTTTCAAGTGATACTATACAATATGAGAAATAAAATAAAATAAAAAGAAACAGTACAGCAAAAATTAAAATAGAATTGACCATGTAACAATCGTGGTTTACAACTATATAAGAAATAGCAAGTACTTACCACAGATAACTGAGCAGAAGATCCTTCTTTAGAAATAACAGTAGCATTCCATTCCTTCAGCTTTTCTAAAAGATTAGGCAATTGGTCCTGAGGAGCAGTAGCACGTATTCTCAAAGGACATCGTTTTATAGGGAAATGCTTCTGAAGTTCTTGAATTAACTCGAGAGCCTGTATCATATAAAAAATATCAGAATATCATTGTAACAGTTAAATAAATGAGAAGTTTGTAGCATACAATCATTTAGAGTTATGGGAAGAGAAACCTGCTTCTTGGAGGTGCTGTGTGGATCAACAGCAAAATGGATTTCCCGCATGAGGCGTTCAATCATACTGATAGTATAAGGGCGTTGAGTCTCAGTATTGTATGTCTTGTGCATTACTATGGTTGCAATATCCCTGAACTGACTTGACAACAATGATTCCCTTTCTTTCCCAGCTACCTGAAGCTCCCCTTTCTTTAAAATCTGCCCCCTCAAACAAAAATAAAAAAGAGAAAAATGTTATTGTTATTTATTATTATAAACTTCTGATGTGAGGTTCTTACTTACATCTAAGCATATGTTGGTCTGGTCATCAGTGCCAAAAGCTGCAATTAAATCCTTGGACTTGGCGAGAACCCCTTTGGAAACATTAGAATAAACAGTATGGGACTGTAGCACTTCATCCAGATCTTTTTCCCTGTTGATAGAAAATCAAATTTAATGGAAAATTTGGAGATTGTGTAGCATATGTATTATTAATAATGAAGAGAGGGATAAGAAAGGAGGCTACACTCCAGAACGCCAAGAGAGGACAGTGTTAGGGTAGCATGCAATTTCAAAGCGCATGCCATGCTTCTTCAGCCGCACCACTGCTACATTTGTTAGCCTCTTCTGCCCAACCGGCTGCACTAGTGTTCTAGACATCTCTTTCCTTTCTTTGTTACTTTATCCCTCCTCTTTGCTTCTTGCTTGGCTAGGTTGAACCTTGATAAATGAGAAAAACTATTAAATATATAAAGCAGTTTCACTGTAAATACAATGTTGGGATGCTTTTAAATATCTTAATGGCATTCACAAACTAATCCATTACATGCATGCCAGAAAGTTGATGCTTTGGGCTACAAACTGCAAGTCATTAGGAGCATACAGCTATAGTCATTAGGAGCATGCAGCTATGTCTGTCAATAGTGGACAAGACTACCACGTTTGGCTTTAGTCCCAAACACAGTTTAATATAAGCTTGAAAGGCCATCAACTGCATGTTTGGATTAAGTTTACAAACTTAATTGCATTAAAATTTGCAAACTTAGATTGAAAAAGTAACCCAGGTCTTGCTTTTACAAAACAGTGTTCAGCTAATTTTAATGTGCAAACGTCTTTTATGAGTAATGAAAGACGTCAGTAAACTAAGTTGGAGTGTCCGAAACTGAAAAGCAAAAATAGCTGAAGATGAATTCATTCCCACTTGAAAGTGAAAATTGAAAAATGCACGAGTCACCTCTTAGTTAGCTAATTCATATGTTCATAGGGATCCTTACATCTATGATATTCAAAAAAGATATTATAGGTAACACAAAGCAGATAAGTTAGACAATTCTGACACTCCCAAACCTGGAGTAATTTTGCCAAATTAACATGTCATGAGATATTATTGGTACAGTAATCAAGTTGGGAAGTGGATTGTACTGAATGGCAAACAGGAACAGCAGAGGAAAAAGAAGAGGGGCAAAAGATTTCTCTACTTCAGGAATTTATACAATGTAATCTTTAAAAAAATGTTATAAAAGATGTGGATACAATTTACTTTTTGAAGGGTTCAAACACAACCATAAAATGAAAGATTATCCAAAATTTATGACCAAGCATTTCCTTGTCATATCATATATGTTCCAGTTCAAATATCACCATATTTCTCCACTGTTGGAGACAAGGTGGACTTAAGAACTTTACTAATTAAACTTTCTTTATTATCTCTATTTTTTGAATAACAGAACCGCAGTACTCTTCTAATTTCGTACTATGTGGCTATGTTGGGACAGATATTAGTGTTAAACTCTTGGCATGCAATTTTTACGGCATACTCATTTGTTAACTCTTCAAGCATGGCGACTATGATCTTCCATGAACCACACCACACATTATGCCCCAAAATCCACAAGCCTGAATATGTCACTATTTGCACCGCAAAATAGGGGTCTCCACTTACTACTTACCTAAATGGTTTCTTATGCAAAATAAAGTCAAAAATTCAACAAAAGAGACCTAAAGGATATTCAACAAATTGGGTACAAAATGTTAACTACTGATTCTATTCAATGATACTCCTTGAAGATTTGTGCGCAAAACGTTAACGACTGTATACTTTTATCCCTTTGATGTGACTTTCCATGAACATAACTTATGCTAGCTACCAACGAGATTGATTCAATCAGCGAGAAGTTTGGTACTTATGCTAGCTACCAATGAGATTGATTCAATTAGCAAGAAGTTTAGTTTTCCAATAGTAAAGTCTCGAATTTGATTATTGGGTTGGGAATGGGAAAAAAATAGGAACCTACAGCATTTGGCACCTTTAAATGGGTTCATTTGGATCAACTGAATTGTACTAACAATGTAAACAAACAAAAATACTTATGGTAGTGGTAGGTAGAAATCACAAATACGCTTTGGATTAATTTAATCAGAATAACCAGTTCAATTGCAGCTATTTATTTTCATTTGTCCAGTTGAAGCGTTAAAGATTCATCATTACTTATACACGTCTAGGTACAGTCATAGCATTAACAGAAGAAGAAACCAACAAATCTCATCCTACATCAATCCCAAGTTGATGCAGGGCCTATAGTCAACCCTATAACTCCAGCAGAGAAAATCAATATCTTACATTAAACCCAACAACTCCTAAAACACCTCACATTCACTGATGCAATTTGGTAAGCCAGTAAATTATATCAAGTGATGAATTACATATGGCTTTGAATTGTCTGATAAATCATGAATTGGCATGATTTGGTATCACTGAGAATGCTCTAAGGCTTAGAGCAGCAGAAAATGAGTAGAATACTTGGTAGTCGTAGCTGCTAGTATAACTTCTAATTTATTTTATTACAGCTTCTTGAACTGCATCAATTATTGAGGGGCAGCATCAATTGAAGGTATTAGGAGAGGGTTGCTAAGCCCAACAGGTTTTGAAGGGACTAAGGAAGACTTTGACCAAATAGAGCCAACGTGTATCCTTACCTTTAGTCTTAATTGTCTTTATTTTACATATATGCACCATACACAATATCAACCTCCTACATTGGATTTTGAGAGTGAATTCATGCTAAAAGAAAATATTGTTTCCCTTGCATGTATACATAAATCAAGTAATACCCGTATGTCAGTATTGATACTAAAGCTATCATAAATATTTTATGATTAACCTGTTTCCTGATTTATATTTCTCAGAAGGATAATCAAAGGTTGCTGCCTGAGAGTGTAATTCAGAACACAAACGACTGCTATATGTAAAAAAGCATAAACCACGTGATGCTTCTCAAAACTGAAGATGCGCTATTAATATATGCTAACATTCAAATAACAGGTTACAGTGACGTGGATGGAAGAACTGCTTGTAAAATAAAAGGTGTGTAGGCTGTTTTCAAGTTTCGGCTGTTTGGGCAGGTTTGCATGTAAATTGTGTTATACTAAAATTTAAGTTTTTGTATAGTATCATGTAACAGAACGTTTAATTAAATCTTTACAAATTAAACAATCAATCAAATCAGAAAATAGAATAAGTAAACAGAAGAATGTACTGGACGCGCACTTTAAACAATCCAAACGCTTGCTCCCCATTCAACTCTGATTTTTTTTGGCAAACTAAACCCTACTTCCCAATCAAACATTTAATTTAAACCCAACTAAAACAAAACGAACACAGTTAAAAACAGTGGATTATGAGCAGAACAATATCACCAAAAATATACGAAGATGTCAAAACAATTTAAGAAATGACAAATTGTTGAATTGGAAAAACAATGATAGAGAAAAGGAATGAGTGCTCACCGACGGCGATAGATCCTTCAGAGCCCCGTCAATGGAAGGAAAGCGAAACTAGGGCACGAATGCGAAGGAACGGGAAAGGTTCCAAACCAATTTTAGAGATAAAGATGAAGCTAAAAACTTCTCTTGTTTTTATTTTATTTTATTTAATACATTATTTAAAAGCTTCTCTTATTTTTATTTGATTTAATACGATATTTAAAAACTTCTCTTATTTTTATTTGATTTAATACATTATTTAACTCATCACTTGGAGAAAAAGTTTCCTTCAACTGCGTGCTAATTAATTTATCCTTGTATATCAAATCAAAATAACCGAGGTACTTTCTTGATATAATTAAAAAAAATTAATGTATAATAATAATAATAATCAATGAAATACATATTGTAATTTAGGTATTTTGTATGTTACATGGCATTTATTTTCTTAGTAATAAAAAAATTATATAATTTTTTAAAATTAAATATGTTTTAAGTCCTAAATTTTAATACAAATTTGAATTTAATCTATTTTAAATTTTAATACAATTTCATCATCCAATCTTAAAAATAAATTGTAATTAGAATACTAGAAAACACTATTTACTATGATAATTTTTTTAGGATGAATTTTGAATTTATTATTGTTATTTAAAATGAAATGTGCATTTCTATATTTGGAGTAGACTAGGAAGCTATTATTATTTTTCGGTAAAATAAAGTACGCATTATCATTATTTCAAATTAATTATGCATTAATTGTTACCGTAGTTATAACTTGTAATGTATTTGGAATGAATTGTGCATCATTAGAAAGGAAATATTTATATATTGTTCTTTGAAATAAATTATGAATTAAACATTACAATGAATGCATTAGCGTAAATTAGTTAAATATTATATGGGCGGTAATAATATAATTGTAATAAAAGTTAAACTCTAAATTATTATTTATTTAAGGTAAATTAAACATTTTATATTATTTTAAAATTAACTATGCATTTATTATTATAATTTAATTACTCTCCCTATTCCCGTGTAGTTTTAATTTTTAAAGGGAAATTGTTATTTTCTATATATTTCATACAAATTTAAAGATAATATACCTTTTTCCCCCAATTACACCCTTATTTTTAATTTTATTGTGGTTTTAAAATTACTTTAAAATTAAGTAAATTTCAATGGGTACACAGTATTTATACTAAATTGAAAAATGAATTACGGGTGTGATTTGCATAAAAAAGTTTAATTTTTGTTAGATATATTCTTAGGCCGTCAACTATGCGAAATTGAAATTTATTTTTTCCAAAACTTTGATATAACTTAGTATTTGAAATTTTACAAATAAATGAATATAGTATTTAATTTAATTACACTATTTTTATTTACAAATCAAACATGTTTTATGCTAACATTTGAATTATTCACACACGTTCTATGAATGTTAGTTGGAAAACACGTATGAGATTGCATTGGTAGACAAATTAAGTGGTGGAGACGCTTCTTTAAATGAGTGAGTGTAATGTTGTGTACGCGTTGGGAGGGGTTTTCTTTATGGAACTTTATTTCCCATGCATGATGTAGTGATGTGTATTTTGTTAGCAACATATAATTCTCATGTGTTGCATGTTCTGAGAGTTTTGTCTTGCTTTAAGACTCTTGGTTGAGTTAAGTTTTGTGTGATTTTTTTTGTCGTACCTAGAGATCCAATGATGACTCATTTGACTGTGTGAAGCAGTGGAAAATGAGTTCTTTTCGCCTATGTGAAGCAGTGGAAGATAATTGGTTTAAGTGTTGTACTTTCTCGCCTGTGTGAAGTAGTTGGGACAATAAAGATGTTTCGTCTTAGTTCTGACTCATTGATAAGTATAGTATCCGGTGTGTGATTCATCAAAGTTGTTACTTGTAAGTCTTTTAGGAATAAGAAAGATAACAAGATGACTCAAAACATCTGATTTAGGAGACTAGATGATGTGGTGGGGAAAAAGGTAGTGAAAAACCAGAGTTTGGTTTTACTATGTTTAAGTATTTTACTTAGATGTGATGTTGAATATTATTTGCAATGTCTTATTTTGCTAAATTTCGTTTATATTCATTGGTTATGATTAGCTTACCCCTATTTGTTTGTTTTGTGTACGATGATTATATGACATGTGTGTTATATGTTAGCAGGTGATAATACAAATGCTTATGACGTGTGGAGTAGATTGACATGAGGATTGGTGAACTTGAGATTTTTATTCATTCTTATTAAGCAGTTTCAATATAAATGTTAAGGACATATAATTTCTTCTAATTATCGTTGTTATTTGAAGATTTTTAGACAATTGATGTTTTGAATTACAAAATCTTATAATTAAATTTGAAATTTTTGCTTAAGTACGGTCCCAACAATAATTATTTTTCGCTAAATGTGTTCATTTTATAATTTTATATTGACATACCAAATTGGGATGTTACACGATTAACCCATCATAAGTTTAACATAATTATGTCAAAATAACTATATTCGTTCATTTGTTAAATTTGAAAATCAAAATATGTCAAAGTTTTGAACAATAATAAATTCACAAGAAAGTTCAACAACAACTTTTGAAGAGATAAAAAAAAAGAAAGAAAGTTCATAAACCCTTTGATTCACATTAAGAAACATAAACAAAGATACTATCTTGTAGTTATAATTAATTGGACAAAAATATAAGTCTCATTTTTTTCTTATTTGTATTGCAAAAGGAAAACTAATAACCTACCATTTGATGAAGCAATAACGCCTATTTAACTAAGTGAGGTGATCAATCTATTCACGATCAAATTATACTTATTTGATATAGGTAGGGGAATCAACTCATCAAGTTTATGTTGAAAGAGGATCCACACGTAATAAGAACTTGCAAAATGAATTTGTTTATCATTAAGGACCTGGTTGTTCCTGACTTTGTTCCACCTTAATTGTTATTTGAACAAGTAAAGTTATGTCTTGAAGACGATACTTGTTCAATTTATCTCTTTCAACTTGAATACTGTAAGACAGACTAATTTACACGAAATTCGAACTATTAAAAATCTATACTATACTTAATCACGAGACATATGATAAGACATGAACCATATAGTTATGAAAAACTATAAACCAGAATAAAAAAATTTATTCCACCATAAATAAATATTTCGTAATAACTTTATTAGACCGTACTTTTTTTTATATATTCAGATAATAGATTAGAACTTATACGAAACATTATAGAATTTCAAAAATAATTACTAAATGGTTAGTACCACGTAAAAACATTCTTCCTAGAAAAGATTTCATTATATATTAATATAAAATGAGAAAATGAGTCACTTGTTCATGATAACAAACGTATAAGAAATAAATATGTGATTGTTTCTTAATTAATATATGCTTATAAAAGAGAAAAGGGATGAAAAGGTATACTTAGTAAATATAGACGAGTAAAATTGTATTACAAATTTATATATATATATATATATATATATATATATATATATATATATATATATATTATGTTTACCAGTCTGAGAAAACAGTGAGACTGTAGGGTATTGTAAAACCCTCTCGTTTTCTAGTTCTTTCTCCTCACTGCTCTGTACTCCATTGCTATGGCTTCCGACGCTTCCGACGCACTACAAGGTCACATCGTTCTCTCTTCACTTTCTCTGTATGCATATCTCTTTCGTTATGTGAATCGATTGTTAATTAATTACTTACGTTCTCTGTCTTTTGTATGTGAGATTGCAGTGAGGAAAAAAGTTCAATTGTTTCTTAATGCTGCTCGAACTGGATCAATTGATCTCTTAAAGAGTATGTATGTATTGCGCTTTTGTGTTATGCTATGCTGCGTGCCTCTATTGCATTGCATGTTATTACTATTGTGCTTTTGGTTTTGCAGAGGTTGCGTTGCAGCTGGACGAGGGAAAGGATTTGGCGAAATCCGTGGAAGCTATAAAGGACGCGAACAAGCGAGGAGCACTGCATTTTGCCGCGCGTGAAGGCCAAACCGCTGTTTGCGAGTACCTCTTAACCGATTTGAATCTCCCTGTTGATTCTAAAGATGATGATGGTGCTTCTTCTCTTCCTGTTGATTCTATATATAAATTGTTCATACTTGTAGCATAGTTGATTAATGACAATAACGTGATTGTTATGGCTATTTTTTTTAGGAGAGACCGCTCTCATTCATGCTGCTCGTCAGGGACATACCGCCACTGCTAAATATCTGATTGACCATGGTGCTGATCCCACTATAGCTAGCAATTTAGGGGCTACGGCCTTACACCATGCTGCAGGGATAGGTCTGCACTTTTCACTTCTACTGCTAAATATTTTGCTTTTTATAAAACTAATTAATATATCGTTAAAATGAATGTGTTTTATGTTCATCTATTTTCACTCAAAATTGATTTTACTCCCTGTATATTCAAATCTATGATTTTCATACCCGTATATAATTGGTGACTGTATGCAGTCCCTTATCCCGGTATCCTAAGTTTATAAAGAGGGACGGAGTTAGGTATCAAGGCCTATTTTATCAAAATAGTGAGGGATTCAAAACATATTTTATCCTTAAAAATCAAATAAATAAAAATTTTCACAGTGTGTTGTTCTCTTTTTGTGCAATTATAGAAAAGTATTACTGAGTTCTGTCACCTTATTTCTCATTTTCTCTTAATCTTTTCATTTTTGTTGCAGGAGATACTGAACTGCTCAAGTACTTGCTGTCCAAGGGAGTTAGTCCTGATCTAGAAAGTGATTCAGGAACGCCTTTGGTTTGGGCTGCTGGTCATGCCCAACCAGATGCTGTCAATGTACTGTTGGAACATGGTGCAAATGTATGCCCTCTTTTACTTTGTTTTTAATTTATATTTTATTGAATAGTTCCATTCTGATTTCGCTTTCTTATCGATCTTGCTTTGCAGCCTAATGCTGATACTGATGATGGTATTACTCCACTTCTTTCGGCTGTGGCAGCTGGTTCTCTGGCATGTTTAGAGATATTAATTCAGGTATCTTTGTCGATCTATCAACCTTTGCTTTCCTGCACTGCCAATCAGTTATACAGTGTATATGTTTTGTATCATGAATCATGGAATAAATTATAGAGTGCATGGATGATATTATGATACTCCAACATGGAAATTCTAGAAAATTTATCAGTACTGAATTTGACGGAGACATGATGTAGATCAATAAATAAACATACAGCCAACATTCTTTTCAACAATCAAGGGCACAATTAATTATTTAATCTTATTTTATTAAGTGATGCATTGTAGTCACAATAAACTTTATGAATGACAATGTGATTGGGTTGACCATTTATTATCAAGTTATGTATTCATCAATATTAGTTATTTCAAAGTACATGTCTAGTATTTCAAAAATGTTCCATTACAGAATGCTAATGGGAGGGAGCTTGCTAAGTTATTAACTGACTAAATCTAGATAACGAAAAAGAAAAAGAAGAATCACATAAGTAAAGTAATATTTTTAAGTGACGATAAGCTGGATGTATCTTATTGAAGAACACACTCTCGCCTGAAATATATCTATACGTGTAGGCATGGCCATCCCTTGATGAGAACTCTGGAAGTTTTGTTATGCTAGCCAAATGACTAATGGATAAGTATGACTTTTTCTCTTGTACAACATACTTAGATAGGAAAGTTTCTGATATACATGTATAGAAATCTTGTTTAAGGAATGAGATTCATAATGTTTTATTGAAATGAAATATGTCGAAACATGGTGAGATATGTAGCATACATTTTTTCAATACACTGGTTTTAGACAATTGTTTTACTGTTTTTATTATGTGAAGGTGGATTTGTTTGTAGATGTATATGTTTGTAAGGTGCTGCTTTCTTAATGTAAATTTTTTGTCTCGTGCTATATTATTACATTTGAATATTTATATGCAGGCAGGTGCTAAAGTAAATATAAGTGCAGGTGGAGCAACACCTTTGCATATCGCAGCTGATAATGGAAGTCTAGAACTAATAAATTGCTTGTTGAAAGCTGGAGCTGATCCTAATATATCTGACGAGGTGACACATTTTAAGTCCCAACATTTTCTTATACTGTTAGCGTAAGAATCAATGAACAACAAAATAGTTCTTAGAGTTAAATTATCTGGAACCCAATGGCGTATGATTAATGGCTCTTCTCTCAACACTAGTAATGGTTGTAATTGTAGTAAACAATGTACTTCAGTTAATATTTGGAATAAAACTTGGCATCTGGGTGCATATCACAGGATGGGGTCAAGCCAATACAGGTTGCTGCTGCAAGGGGCTTTGTAGGTGCAGTTGAGATATTGTTTCCTTTGACATCCAAAGTGGATTCTTTTCCAACTTGGACTGTTAGTGGGATACTTGAGCATATGCAATCTGAAACTAACAAGCAACAGGTACTAAATTCTTAAGTTTTTCTTTTATAACGCGAGCTGGGCTAAGCAAGACCATATCTCTACTACAAGAGCATTCCAAAACTTTTTTTTTTTTTAATGTGTCAGCATATGAAATCATGCTTGAAAAATTGCACCATTCCCTTTAAAATACAAATATTTGCCAAGTAGGTTTGTAGGTTGTCCGGATGGAAAAGTATTATTGCATTTATTCTGCACGAAAAACAGGGCAGTAGAACTTTGCTTTATCTGTTTAATTTAAAATGTCTGACCAACAGAAGACATGGTCCACGTAAGCGGTCCAGCAAATATTCCATCTTTCATATAAGAAAAAAAGATTTATATTCTTCTGCCACCGTTAAATTCTCAATCCTTTTACTCTTTTTGCCCACAAGTTTTACCAACATATGCTTTTATCATATTCTACTCATTTTCATGGTTAAAAATTTGACAGTTGATACTTTTTAATGCTAGTTTGCATTCTGTCGCAGATAGTGGGTTTCTTGTTTTTATTACTAAGTATGATAAGCAATAATATGCAGGATGAACTGGTAAATGCCAAAGAAACTAATCAGGCCAAGGATGCAGTTCTTTCAGAGAAAAATATTCCTGAGGTATGTTTTTTCTTGTTATGAACTTTAATTAGTTGTGGTAGTCAAACTCAGGGTTATACTTGGATCAGGATGGGATTACAAGATTGTAAATTGCGGGATTGTGTACATAATTTATAAAAGTCATATTTATGGCTATAAAATAGGATACATAATATAAAAGTCATCTATAATACATAATTTATTATCATTAATAATTTTACGACGGATGCTTTACTAGTTCTTACAAAAAAGGTTATTAGGCCCTTCTTTGGATTCTATAGAACATTCTTCTGGCTGTTACAAACACACTCTCTTATTTGTTAAAATTTATTGAAAGCCATCAAATCACTTGAAAGATTTCATTAAAAAAGATGTGGAATCTAGAAGAAAATTGTGATTTTCATTTAATTTCAACAAATAAAAGGGAGAGTGTATTTAAATGAGTATATCAAATAGTATGTTCCTTGCATTTTTAATTTTTATTTGTTTGTCAACTTATCTAGGTGGCTCCTGAAGCCAAAAAGAGAGCAGCAGAAGCAAAGTCAAGAGGGGATGAGGCCTTTCGAATGAAAGACTTTCAAATGGCTATGGATTCTTATACGCAAGTAAGGTCTTCTGATCCATGCTTTGCCTCCGATGTTACTCTTATTTGTTGCACAAGTTATGATAACCCCTTCTGTTAGTTATAACTTGTATGTCTCAATGATGTTTCTGTGAACTTATGCAGTGTCTACCGACATGCGCATGCTTATCTTATCTAGTGCTGGTTGCCAAAAAGAATGCTTATACTTCATTCTCTATGATGATAAAATTTTATGTTCTTTTACTTTTTTAAAATGTGTTTACAGGCAATTGATCTAGATCCCTCTGATGCTACTTTACTATCCAATAGAAGTCTCTGCTGGATTAGGTTGGGCCAAGCTGAGCATGCTTTAGCTGATGCAAAGGCCTGCAGAGCTTTAAGACCAGATTGGCCAAAAGCTTGTTATAGGGAAGGCGCAGCTCTGCGTGTGTTGCAGGCATGATATTCAGAAAAACTTTTGCCTTATTAACAGCAGTATATGTGATTGACATTTCTAAAACTATACTTGGCTTTCCGTGTTGCAGAAATTTGATGAAGCTGCAAATGCTTTTTATGAGGGAGTAATGCTTGACCCTGAAAATAAGGAGCTTGTAAATGCGTTCAGGTCTGCATACTATTTCACTTATTGGCATATTGATGTTATTACACTATGCAAAAGGAATTATTATGATCAACTTAGTTTTTCTGTCATGGTTTGAGGCAAACATAATTTACTGAAACGTGCAGTATACACATTTCAATGCATTCGCGATGTCTCATGACATTCATAGAAAAAAAGTAGAATCACCGATGAAGGCCATGTTAGTGTCTGAGAGTAGGAGAAAAGTGTAACATACGAAATCATAACAGAAACTATTGCATCTTCGTCTAACAGTTGTGATTGTTACTCGAGATTTAAGTGATTTGTAAATGTGACTACACTGTCAAGCTAACACAGATAGTGTGGCCTTCAATCTTTTACAGGGAAGCTGTCGAGGCTGGGAAGAAATTTCATGGAACAGCTGAAAAGAATTCATCATAGACAAGCCTTCTATTTATCCCGCATTGGTGTACGTGTTTTATTTGACGAGGCACGGTCGTAAAGAGTCATCAGTTAGAAGGGTTATGCATATTTGAAATTTGGCGCAATATGAAAATGGCAATGCGGGCAAATTGCTTGTCAAATTTTTGTCGCCAATTGCTAGTTTTGGTAATGTTGTATGATTAATTTTATAGGTTAATTATCTCATACTCCATAGACTTTGTTTGTTCTTCAGAAAAAAAAGATTTTGGTATAATTAATTTGGAAATTTCGAACGTATTTGGTATGTATTTAAAGATTTACATCAAAACATTTTTTATTTTATGTTTTTACTTTTGAGAGTGATGGATGATTTTGTTTAAATACCATAACAATCGGACGCAATTACAAGGAATGTAATTGATTTTAATTTAAAAACTAGTCTAGTTTCTGTCCTATTTACGTGGGCACTTGTGAGCTTGATAGCTCACAGAGACAAAAACGCTAGTCCTAAAGGCATGTTTTTCGAAGCCGAAATAAGGTCACTGTTCCTATATAGTATGTTCGGTGGTTGGATGGAAAAGAATTAGTTTTAGAGAATGATGAGACTAATTGCATTGTTTATCATCTATTTCTAGTCATCTCTTTATTAATTTTCTCAATACATAATTTCTCTTCAATCAAACCCCTTTAATTTCTACTTTATTTCTCATTTAATTTCAATTTATCCAACCTATTTCCCTTCTGTCTTATTTAGCAAAAGACTATATAGTGTTTGATAGAGATGAAAGAGAAATGAATGAAAATGAAAATTGTTTTGTTGAAGAAAAAAATAAATTAAAAATTATATCTTGCTCTTATTTATATGAGATCAATTAGGCCGTCATAAATACATATAAAGTCCAGTCCAGCCAGCCATACAAAAAGGTCGGGGACCTTCTAACGTGAAACGTATGCCTTAGACTAAGAGATAGCAAATCCAACATCATAGAGGATATCTTAGGATGATGACATTCTTAGTCCATTAGTGTAAAAATCAATGTGAACAATATAGAATAACTAAATACGAGTCCCATCTATTGACTTTTATCGTATTGTATTTTTTAGTCATGTTTCTTTCAAAGAAAAAAAAAATGAATTTTGATTTAAAAGACTCATTTAGATCCCAACCCAACTCATAAATAACTCCGGAAAAACCCAATTCCCTTGGATGTACGCTACTAAAGCATACTTAGAGTGACCGCATTAGACACGCAACAAACAAAGACAAACAAAACGGACAACACAACCATTTTGTACATTACATTACATAAAATCAATGCTAATCTAAATAATTACTCCTTTCAAATCCAGAACAGGTTTTTATAATGGCATCCCTTTATTTATTTTATTATCGTTATCAGAAATAACGCACTTCTACATGATTCTTTATTGAGTTTAGTGTGACCGAGTAGAACATACATAAGGTAATTAACTATAAGAAGCGCTCAGTCACCACAGTCCACAAAGTCGTAGTTAACAATGAGATGACCTTGAGCATAGCCATTCCCATCTGTGTCTATCTTCTGGAATGGAGTAATATCCAAATCCAATCCCCCGTTCGCGCACTTGTCAACAATTCTCACCGTTATCTGAGCATTTGTTCTTGTGTTTGTCACCTGCAATAAAACATTGTTAGTATTTTGTTAGTGAAAAACTTGAACTCACAATATTTTTCGGTCTCAGAATCCATCAAATCAACCTTATATCTTCCTAGTATTAACGAAAGTAAGTTGAATCTATAATCTCTCTCGATCTCTGTTTCAAGTTTATCGTTAAAACAACCTTAAATATCCTGTCCCACTTACACGTCTATGATACCAGACTCTAGTTTTTTTAAGGAAGAAAGTTGGAGAAGTTGAGAAAAACGTACCCTCAAGCACCTGCCACAAGCTTGTTCAGCCTGAGGGCCAGAGGGTCCACAGAAAGCAGTCCAAGGATATTTGCTGCGCCATGCGAAGGATTTGTCAGCATCATAAGTGGAGCAATAAGCACTCACTGCGCGTAAGTCCCAGTTATGCTGCTCAGGTTGGTACAAATGATACGTAGATCTCACATTGCTCGCGCTCTGAGCTGAGACCAAACCCACAACACAAACCACAAACACCACAAACACCACAAACACACTTACTTTTCCCATTCTTCTTCTTCTTCTCTGCATTTCATCGAATCGCTTCTCCTCCTCTTATAGCGACTCTCTAGGATCACGAAATTATTAAAATGCCCTCTCTTTGTTTGAAAAGTATGATAGAGATAATGCACGTTGGGTTGCCTCAGACGCTGGACACATAGCTTGTGGTGACCAACGTCTTGCTTCTTCACAGAAAATTCAAAGTCTTCCACTCCCAAACTAACGTTGTTTGTTGAAAATTCTGTCGCAGACATGTCGTTCTAATTAGACTCGCAGAAAGAACAAATATGTTAACTCCTTTAAATTTTTTGGCTATTTCAAGTGAGATTTTTAATATAACCAATGTAGTATGGGAATTGAGAAAATGAATGTTATCATAAATCTAAATGATTTTAATATCATGTTCAAAAATGAATTTAAGCATAATTCATTTTCACAAAATAAATTACTAAGAAAAAATTACCTTTTTTATATATTATGAATTGATTTTTATTTTGAATAAAATAAATATAATTCACCTCGGTCAGAAACATGAATGTGAATGTGATAGGTTTTGTTATCAATATTAATAAAATATACAACTATTTATAAATGAACGATATAATATAAAAAATGGTATATATCTTATTTTATTTAATTTTTACAGTTAATACATATATTTATAAAGATATGTATATATCTTATTTTATTTGATTTTTACAGTTAATACATATATTTATAAAGATGCGCAGCATGAAAAATGAAATACTAACCATATGTTTATAATTAAAGTGCTTTAACAAATTGGGAAATATTATTCTGGATTTGAACTAAAATTTGATTTCATCTTTTATTGAAAAAATGCTGTTGTTTTTTTCCTGCATGTAGTCTTAAAGATGGAAACGTAATGTTAATTTGTTTGCCTCCGAAAATTTCGCAACCAAATGCGGCCAAAAACAAAATTTTCGAATTCATCCACTTCTTCCACCAATTTATAATTAATGTCGTTTATACGATGTGTTGTCTTACTTTTCGTTGTCTTTGTTCCGGTAGAACTTTCTTACAGCTAGGTTTCCATTGTTCAGACGTTTCTTTCTATTCTAGAATTTTTCTTGTGTCTTTGTTTCTCATTTCTGGTTTAGGTCGGTTTACTCTTCATTTTTCTAGTTCATAAATTTGTTGATTACTTTGTATAAAATTCTGAAAATAAAGTTTTGTAATATTTGATGATATAATATTTAATAACATGATGATATCATATTTATTAAGTTTTGTGCTTCGAGTTAAATATAAAAGTTTGATAACAATAACATAATAGTTTTTAAATAACATAATTAGATATAATATTTACTCATCACGACGCTTAAAACATAAGCTTTATCAGATATGCTAAAATAATATATAATTTAGAATGATTTAACAATTGTGTAATGTTAATCCTCACACATGCCGAATACATCAACATTCATAAATCCATCACAAATAAAATTAATTTCTAATTAAATGGGACGATATATATAGAGAGAGACTTATCATCTAATATAATAAAAAAATCTCTAATTAAATTATAACAAATTTTCATCTTTCTATTAAAGTCAATCTAACTTAGTTGGATTAATTAATTAAGAATTACTCTTCATCAACTTGAGTCGTCATCAATTTTGAATTTGTTTAAAACTAATAAAACAATAATCATATAATTATTATTCCGATTATCAATATTAACATTATTTAATAAAATCTTAGTTAAATTAAATAAATATCCAACCTCAATTAATTTCATTAACTTGGATTTGGCATCAAAGTCCGAGTGGGTTAGCGTCGTTATCATTTAAGAAATTAACAACCTACCCTAAGTCAATGAATTACTTATCCATTACGTAAAGTAAGTAACCAATAACTCTTCTTCTTCTTTTTCTTGATGTGGGACTTTCAAGAATCCATAAAACCAAGATACAGTTTTGAACTACTTTCTGCGTCACTCACTGTGTCCGCAGCAGTATCATAACATTTATTGAAGTAGAAACTAAGAAAGTTCAACATGAAACTCTGCTACATTCACTTAGGAGTATCGAGGACGAGGTTAAGGTTGTTGTCCCCACAATCCACAAACTCATAGTTAACAATCAAATGTCCACGTTGGTACCCTTGTCCATCAGTGTCCAAACGGTTGAACACTCCCACGTCCAAATCCAACCCTCCATTGCTGCATTGATCAACAATCCTCACCGTTGTCTGCGATCCCGTTCCAGTGTTCGTCACCTGCAACATCACACAAAACATTCACTTCTTCTGCATTAAACGAACCCAAACCCAGAAAAAATAACCGATCAAATCAAATTTCTCGTTACCCGCAGGCACTTTCCACAAGAGTCTCTGCCGGTGGGTCCAACGGGGCCACAGAAAGCCGTCCACCCATATTTGCTGCGCCAAGCGTAGGATTTTCCGGCATCCCAAGTCGAGCAATAAGCGCTCACGGCGTTCAGGTCCCACCCGTGTAACTCCGGTTGGTAGTAATGATACGTGGCACGGACATTCGACGCGCTTCCACCGCCGCTACCACCGCCGCCCCAGCAGTTGCTCTGGCAGTTCTGGGAGGGTGAACAGTATTCTTCGGTGTTGCCGCACCACCCGTATTGGCTGCAGCAGAGGTTGCCGGAACATGTTCTCCCACCGGCTTGTCGACCGCATTGTTGGGCGGTGGCCGTCACAATCAGACACAACAATAGCACGATGGCTACTCCAGCTTTTCCCATCTCTCTCTAACTTTAAATTCACGTTTTTTATTTTCGCACTTTCGCTGCTATTTATATAGATAATTGATGCAGACATAGCCATGTTTGTCCGCTGCATGCATCACCCTTCATTTATGTCACGACACGATACGTAGCAACTCTCACGTGACCGGCGGCTACACGTGGCTCTGTTTTAGAGAGGTCAGGTAAGATGAGATAAGAGGCGGCTAAAGGTTGAGTTTGAGAATTGGTCAACTGATAGTTTCATGAGTTAACTGAGACATTTTTTTTTTAAATAATGTAAGTAACACATTTTTTTCTTACAAATTTGATAAATTATTTATTTCGTGTAAAAAAATATTATTTTATTATTTTATTTTAGTTAAAAGTTAAAAGTTTAATCTATTTTAACTTTATTTAAGGAAATTTGTCAACTTTACTAAAAAATAATTTTCTTTTTTTAAAATACTTACAAATTAAACTAATTTTTTATTGCATTTATAAAAGTTTTTTTTTCATTTTTTTTTCAATCTAGATCCGACGGCTATCTAATACTTCTCTAGTTCCGTTCTTATCTATTTAATTCATATGTATCAAAAAACCATTGCCAGCCTTTGAAAATTACAAGGTCAGTTTATGTTAGCACCCAACTCATCCCTGTTCATTGAATTTAGTTCTAAAAGATAAAGCGATCACTTATTTTTCAATCGCACGACTTGAATTTTAATTTTGAAAACCTAGAACAATAAATATAAAAATTCACGAATTATTTTATTCAACTAATTTTCCTGTTAACGAGAACACAACATACTATAATTAGGACCCTTTTTACTAGTTTAATTATGTTTTGAATACCAAATAATTTTTGAGAATTTTTGAGAATTTTTGATTAAACTTTTAATAAATTTTTGTGGTTGATCCGTCTTTAAAATTTTGATTGAGTGTTAGAGTTAAATGATGTTGTTAACTTTATGATATGATAGTTATCTTGTATTGTCACTTTTTTTAATGTCCTCACAACATATTTTCTTACAAAAAATAATGATGATGAGTTCCTGTCCAAATATTTACTGTATTTATCCTTTTTTTTAACTTAAGTAAAATTATAAAATTACAGATAAGAAATTAAAATATATATAAAAATATAAAATATAAAATTTGTAATTACAAAATTATGAAATTATGAAATAAAAAATTATAAAAATTTTTGAAAAATATAAAATTACAAAAATTAACGAATTACAAAATTATAAAAACATATAATTTTATTATTACGAAATTATAAGATATATAAATATAAAATCATTAAATTATAAAATTACAAAATTACAAAATTAAAAAATTGTGAAATTGTGAAAATACAAAATTATCAAATTGTGAAATTATGAAAATACAAAATTATCAAATTGTAAATTTTTTAATTTTGATTATTTGTAATTTTATAATTTTATAGTTATATATTTAATACTTTTGTAATTTATATTTTGAAATTTATAATTTATATGAAATTTAAAAATTATTTTCGTTAAATGCAGTAAATATTTGGAAAATATGTCATCATCACAATTTTTTGTAACAAAATATTATGTGACGACATTTAAGGAGAGTGACGGTGCAAAATAACTGTCACAACACAATATCAATAGAAACATTTGACTATAAAAATTCAATTGAAAAGTTTTAAAATATGAAAGCTCAATAGATCACAAAAATTTATTAGAGACTGAGTTAACAATTCTCAAATTTATCATACTCAAACCATAATTAAACAATTAAACCTAATCATTGTAATCACATGCTCTAATGTGATAATATTTCATTATTACCTTTATTTATCGGTATATAAGTTAAAGTTAAAAAATAATGGATTTTTTCTTTGAGGTAGGAATGTCAAAACGGTTGAGCCTAATCCATTTGAGTCCGACCCATTTTTGGATTGCTAATAGGCGGGCTCACGGATTAGTAGGTTGAGAATAGAGATGGTAAATAAATCCGTCTCCGTGGGTATTGCTCGAACCCGTTCCCGTTTTGACGGGGAAACCCCGCATTGACCGGGTATGTATATGGGTATGGGAAATCCCCGATTTTTTCAATTGGGTATGGGAATGGGGATGGGGATAAATATATTCCCGCCATAATAATCGTCCCTGCCATATCTACATCCTCATTTAAATTATTAAAATATTCACAATTAATTAAGTAACCATATATATATATATATATATATATATATTCTTTCTATTTTTTATTTCTTCTAAATATTTGGTTTGTGACGAAACTCATTCGTATCTCCAATATATATTTTTATCTTATCATAACATTTATGTAATTATGTTAAAATGATGTATGTCAATTAAAAAAACATTATGTCTAACATTTGAATATTTCTATTATTTTTTAATATTTTTATTTATTGCATATTTTCTTTTCACATGAGAATGTTTACTACTCTCAATTTAAGTGTTTAATAACATAAACATTTCATTTACTAGGTAATATAAAAAAAAATCTTTACTTATTATTAATAATTTTTGTTTCATTTGAAGAACTCTTTCATTTCGTTAAAATAATTTTTGTTATTTCTCAACCATTGAGTATATATGTTGATATTTGAAAAGTTTTCTTAGATATCTAAGATATTTTTCGTCTTATCATACCCTTAATTATACATTTGTTTTTCTTTGTGCAATTCCTTTCGATAGTCTCCAAAAATTGTTTATAAGACACACATTTATTAATTTTTTAATATTTTTATTTTTGTTTATTTTCATCATGTAGAATACTATTTCGATAAATTTTATCTAATTATTTTTTATTTTCAAACTCATTACAATCATACTTTAATTTTTTTCACTATAATTGTATAAATAATTTGTATTTACTACAATATAAAAAACTAATGTAATTGCCATGAATATTCTTTTATCACCATCCAACATAAATTGGAGTTTAAAATATACGAGATCTATCATAAAATTTTATTATGTTTATTATTTGTTCTTTGCGTCATTTTTTTTTATCAACCATTGAATATATATGTTGATATTTGAAAAGTTTTCTTAGATCTCTGAGATATTTTTTATCTTATCATACCCTTAATTATATATTTGTTTTCTTTTGTGTGATTCCTTCCAATAGTCTCCAAATTGTTTATAAGACACACATTTATTAATTTTTTAATATTTTTATTTTTTGTTTATTTTCATCATGTAGAATACTATTTTGATAAATTTTATCTAATTATTTTTTATTTTAACTCATTACAATCATACTTTAATTTTTTTTCATTATAATTGTATAAATAATTTTTATTTACTACAATATAAATATTTAATGTAATTGCCATGAATATTTTTTTACTACCATCCAACATATATTGTGGTTCAAAAGATACAAGATCTATATTAAAATTTTATTATTATATTTATTATTTGTTCTTTGCGTCATTTTAATCAAGTGATGTA
>Ga0099822_1002493_pt1 | contig 22962 bp, 20 predicted proteins | sample CowpeawhiteBW_FD_76839 | JGI IMG/M metagenome (GOLD analysis project Ga0099822, IMG submission 76839) | Root nodule microbial communities of legume samples collected from California USA - Cow pea white BW | ecosystem: Host-associated > Plants > Roots > Nodule | place: USA: California | collected... | reverse complement strand
CTAATGAAAATATTTGAAAAAAAAAAAAAAAAAAAAAAAAAAAAAAATTTTTGTGATTAAAAGTAAAAAAAAAAAAAAAAAAAAACTGAAAGCTCCAAGTTTCCTCATGTAAAATGGCCTTAATGTTCTGCTTAATACGAGTGATCATAAATAGGGAAGCATGTGTTTTACTTAAAAGGTGATTACTTGTATTGCTGCTCAACTTTGTATACGTCAGGAGCTAATTCCCGACATACCTCACACCAATCTGCATAAAACTCGACCACAGTGGGTTTCCCATTGGAGAGAGCCTGGACAATCAACATGACAGCACAAGTATTATAAAAAAAAATGGTGCCAGATACCATGTAACAACACGGCTCGAAACCTGAAAATCTTGGGAACACTAACAGATATATTGACATAATAAACACGAGCTAATTAATTAAAAGTAGAGAAGCAGTGAAGCGCATAACCAAACCTCTTCGTAAGGCACTGCAAAGGCAGATAGATCCTTGAGAGAAACACCGAAATCCAACCTGGCAAACAGGAAAAGTCCCAAAGCCGCTAAAGTAGAAACAAGTGCGATTTTGTTGTTGACATCTTTGTTTGGCAATTGAGGAAGTGAACTTGTTGTCGTTGTCGTCTGAGTATTGACCGTAGTAGGCTCAACCACCAGTTTTTCTTGTTCCTGAACAGAGGTTAGAGGAAGTTAAGGTACGAAATAAAGAACCTCGTCGGTTGTTCTGTTTTTTGCAGAGTCACGGAAACATACCGTTGGAGGGACATCCTTTTGATCGAGGTTAGGATTTGTTTGGCAAGCTAAAGTCTGAAATTTGCGGGTGTTGATGCGACGGTGTTGAGGATTTGCAGTGAAGCGGGTAATTGGAAAACATGGTCGGAATCTGTGCAGTGCGATGGGGTTTGGGGATATGAGACGCGCCATTCACTTAAGAAAAATCTCGTAGCTGCAAAATTTCAGATTGCAACCCCCACCGTTCACAATTAACAACGAAGATTTTTTTTCTCTCCCTGTCACGGAAAAAAAAACAGATAAATTCAACTTCTATTTCTAAAAAATAGAAGGTTATAAGAAATAAAAAAAATATTTTTTATTTAAAATGGGATATGATTTCTTAATTTTAATTTTTGAATACTAATTACTCTTGTATTCTGTTTAAAATCTATTCATTGTATTAAATTTTTTTAAGACAACGTAAAAGAATAAAAAATTGTAAATGACATTACAAAAAATATCAAACAAACTTAATATATTAATTCGTTCCATTTTTTTAATTGTTTTCAGTTTCGTTTTACTCTGTTTAAACATGTTGGTTGGGTTAGTTTACAGTTAAATGTGCGAATACAATATTTTTCTTCAGTTAAATTGATCCTAATATATTAGCTCTACAAGGAAAATGGATAACATGACATTGACATGATGTTCATTGATGAGATAAACGTCAATTAATACTATTAAAATCAAGTAATTTAGTATTTTATTTCGTAAATTTACTTTATAGGAAGAGAAATCATATGACAGAGATAAAAGTCTTGACCACAAACTCAAACAACTTCAGAAAAGACAGTTGTTCATGAGCAAAAAAATCACCGGAGTGTCTTTTAAAAAACAAATTTAGCTAGGTTGTGTCATAATAGAAACTTTATAGTTTTAGTGAAAAAATGGAACAAATTGTGAATCATACAAAATAAGAATTATATATTCGAAATAAGAAGCGTTATAACAACAGTAAAACATATTCGAAATCTAATGGTGAATCATTGAACGAATAAAAAATAAGAATCATATAAAAAATAATTTTTGTTATAACAAGAGTTTTAATGAAGGAAAAAAATGAAGGGTTAAAAGAATCCAAAAATCATATATCTATATTTATAACATATACAAAATAAACGTAATGTTGACATGTGTCATGTGAAAAGAAATTAAATAAAGATGAAAAACATATGAATTCTTCAAATGTGAAAAATGGACTTCTCACAGTTTTTTTTTCTTTTCACATGTAACTAAGAATCACACGGATTCAGATCTTTCTCTTCCAAATTATCACTACTTTCTCTTCTGTTATTTTGTTTTTTTCCTAGAGTTTAGTTCAATCTATAGGTGAAAAAACGGACTAGGCCAAACGGTCAATCCGTCAACCTGTATTAAAAAAGTGGATTGGGTTAAAGATTTTTATCTTTCAGTTCGTTTTGATCCGTCTTGTCTAATTTGATAGGCCAAATTACGAGTTAACTCGTCTTAACCCGTTAGCCCGTTTTAAGAAAATAAAAGTAATTAAAAAGATTAATTTTTTATATTTTTTAAATGTGTAAATATATAATATTATTGTAATTTAAATCATTAACACCTACAAATTAAGTTTCAATTATTAGTTATAATTGAATAATTTAATATGTAATTTTAATAATTATTTTAATTTATCTAATTAAAAACATTAACTAATCAATTAAAATTTTGAAAAATATTTTATTTGATTAAATATGCCTTTAATAAAAATTTATATGTATATATAAACAAATTTTAAAAATAAAACAAATTAAAAAAGTTTTTAAAAAATTTAAAAAAAAAAGAAAAAAAAATGGACGGACGAGCCCGACCCGACCCGTTAGCCCGTTCTATACGGAACAGGTTGTAATTTTTGGTCCATTTCTATTTGAAGGGCCAGTCCGTCTTAACCTATTTTTGACGGACCACAGACGGGTCAGGCCAAAATGGATCGGACTGACCCGTTTTGTCACCCGTAACTCATTCCTTTAATAATATATATTTTCTCTTAAAGTATTTAAAATATTCAAGAATGCTATATTGATTAATTATACCTTTTATTAAATTATAATTATATATTATTGTATTTGTTCGTATTAATTAAATCATTTATATTTAATATTTATGAAATCATAACTATATATTATTGTATTTATGAAAATATGAACTTATTGTATTTATATCTATATATTATAATTTATTACTTACATTGTTTTTTTTAACTAAATTTAAATTTTTAATTTTAGTTAACTTAATTATAATATATTATTTAAAATAATTATATATAATACATTTTATTAAATAAATAAATAAATAAATAATTAAATATATATATATATATATATATATATATATATATAATTTAAATATATTTTTATTATAAAAACAATCAAAATATTATTAGTTTTATAAAATAAAATACCTATATTAAATTATAATTATATTTTTATAAACTCAAATTAATATAATAAATATATTATAATTTTAAAATCTTGTACATTATTGTATGAATACAAATACTAATTAAATAAAAATAAACATTATATAAAACAATTTATAAATTTATTATTTAAAAATAATTGGTCAAATGACCGATATGAGAGAAGGAAAAACTACCTGTTGTGAGTCTTCAAACCAGCAGTAATGGATTTAGACATACTGATACTGATACTGATATACTACAGAGCATGGAGGCCTGGGAAGTATTTGGATGACTTTTTTTTTTCAAGTGAGAATATGAAATAGAAATTATACTTTAATATGATTGTTTTGTATGGTTCCTAATAAAGGTATGTAATAAACTTATAATGCTGAATCCTTTTGGGATGTATTTGAGTTTTTCAAAAAAAATAGAAAAACTAATTTCGCAACTGCAATTTTTCTTTTTCAAACTACACACAAACTTAAATGCACATTCTTGTTTAAATAAAATCTACTACTAGTGATACAGGAGAGAGAGGTGCACAATGCAGCTTTATATTCACTTCCTTTTTTGTTAAAGATTAAATATGATTTAAATTTATTACAAACTTTATGAAAACTTACTACTAATCTTAGCGTGCATTCTCCATAAACTTATTCTCAACCCTTACAGCATAAGATTTATTTTTCTTCTTTGAGTATTCCAAGAATATATTCATTATTAAAAATCCAAGGCCACATGCCATTGTGACCTTACCTATCATGAGGAACTCCATAAGGCTAAATGGTGAAGAATAAAAGTATGTTATACAAAAAAATGGTCCATACAGAACAACTGAACCAGGCTACTGATGGCAGATGCACTTCTTCATTTTCTTCCAATTTTTTCGTATTCCGAACAAGGGAATGTCCTGCCCTATGGATTCTTTGGCCGTCAACGCCGGAAAAAAAAAAAAAAAGCTTTTCAACAAAGATTTCGCAACACACGGCAGTCAAACTCCGTCAGAAAAAAAAAAAAACAGCATTCTGCACTACCGGACGGTGAAACCAGTGTTGAGGACGGTGACTACGACTACGACGAGATTGCACAAACCATAACCACTACCTCAGTGATCCCTTACCTGTGGCCAAAGTTCCCAAATTTAACTGATTTATTTAATTACCAAAGTACCCCTTCAGCCACAACACTCTCAATTCCACCACGTGTCAAGCTTGTCAAATCAGTCAAATTGGGTACTGAAACGACCAAATTGGGTACTAACGGTGCGGTGCGGGTATGAGGCCCATTTTGTACTCGGGTCTGTTTTTCATTTTCACCATTTTTGCGCCAGAAAGGAAAACCTCAAATCAAAACCCAAACCCTTGCGAATTGAGGTCACTTCAGTTTCCATTTTCTGTTTCTTTCCTGTCTCTGAAGCGAAATTCGAGCATGGCGGAAGAAGCTCCTGCATCTGAAACCTCGGTTACAATGCCCCAGGTGGTGGAAGCTGTCGTAGGGGACCAAACCCTAAACTCTTCTGAGAATGACAAGAGCGGAATCTCTGTGGATGCTTCTACGGCCCATGGTGTTGAAGAGTCTGTGTCTAAGACTGATGCTTCCGTTAGCGATCCTCAGAAATCTCTGGAGTTGGCGAATGAGCTGATGGAAAAAGGGAACCAGGCAATAAAAGAGAACGATTTTGGAGAAGCAGCTGATAGCTTTAGCCGTGCCCTCGAAATCAGGTTTCGTTTACTTTACAGAGAACACATTATATGTGTGCGTTGAGTTTAGTCTTCCTGCTAAAATGTTTGAAGGAATGATCATTTTTGACTGTATAGTTAGTTTGATGTTTCATACCTTCAATTTTTTTATATATATAATGTTCTGAAAGAAGATTTGAAATGAAACAGAGTGTCTCATTATGGTGAACTTGCTCCTGAGTGTGTGCACACATACTACAAATATGGGTGTGCTCTTTTGTACAAGGCTCAGGAGGAAGCTGATCCTTTGGCTGATGTGCCCAAGAAGGAGGGTGGATCTCAACATGGCTCCACAAAAGAAGGACCTACGGTGAACGCCGAATCTTCCACTGCTTCTTTCTCGAGCAATGCTGTGCAGGATGTGACTTCAACTGACCAGGGTGAAGCAGTGGATGATGGTCAGTTCTAGGACTTCTGCTTAATTGTTTTGATTTTCAGACCATGGCTCTTCATGTAATGATTTGGGCATGCATGTAAAATGTGATGCAAATTTGAAATTGTTTCAAAAAAGTTTTTAGGTTTTGTTTTACCTAGTTTGCCTTAGAAAGCATGCCTTCCTTATAATGTTCTGTTGTGGATGACATTATCCCGTCCTTCTTAACAATCTTTGCATATCTTTATAGTTAATATATGCGATGTGCCGTGCCTCTTATTTAGAGTTGCTTGAACATTCTTTATATCAACACGTGTAATTAGTTTGATTTATGAGCTGTTTAATGACATTAAAAACATTGTTTAAACATGTTTATTTATACTAATCAGATGTTTATGCATGGCACTGATGTTGACATTATAAGTCAATTCTCTCCTGTCAGGAATTAAGCCGGTATTATAAGTCAATTCTCTCCTGCCAGGAATTAAGCCGGTGAGAAAAGAAAGAGCCCGTGGTTGATGAAGATTATATTAAGCAGAGGATATTTATGAAAAAAAAATATGTACTAAAATTGTTAGAAGTAGACATTGGGTGTCTGAAACCATAGTTGTCAAATTTGGAGAAGCTAGCATACAATCACTCTTGTACATGCAGTGCATTATGTTGTTCCTAATCAATATGAATTTTATAATTGTATAACCACAAAAATTGTAGTCTGCAGATAAATCAGTTTCTTAATGTTAGTTCTATTTTTCAACATGAAACAGGGTCCACCAAGAATGACGAGGAAGAAGGTGACGAGGGTAGTGATGCAGAAGACTTGGCAGAAGCTGATGAAGATGAGACTGACCTGGATCTGGCATGGAAAATGCTTGATATTGCTAGAGCGATTGTTGAAAAGCAATCTGTCAATACAATAGAGCAGGTGGACATATTGTCAACATTGGCAGATGTTGCATTGGAAAGAGGTATTTCCATATCCATATACTCATTTTAAATTTAACTAATTCTTCCCCATAAAAACAAAAAAGTGGAATATGATTGTATAGCTGGATGGTTTATTTCTTGGCTTTTTTATATGCAGAGGATTTTGAAACTTCCCTGTCGGATTACCAGAAGGCACTATCCATCTTAGAGCAACTGGTTGAACCAGATGATAGAAAAATTGCTGACTTGTATCCTTGGTTTAATTCTTATCTAAATGTGTGGTTTTTCTGGTGTCTGTAAACTTTTCTGGTTACAATAAATTACTGAATTGAATTATTAACAGTGTCTGCAATTTAAGCAAAGTAGATAGCCGAATATGTCCCCTGCTGCTACTTAACTCCTGAACATAGAAACTTTCGCATATGCTTGTGTTTGGAGGTTGGTTCTAAGGCTCAAGAAGCAATTGCCTACTGTCAGAAGGCTACATCTGTTTGTAAGGCACGATTGCATCGTCTTACAAATGAAGTAAAGAGTTGTTCAGATTTGACATCTGGTTCAGATTTAACCCGGGATGTACCGACAGGCCCTAATTCTGACTCTAATAACTCAATTATGGATAAGCAATCAGAGATTGAAACTCTGAAAGGTCTATCAACTGAGCTGGAAAGAAAGGTAGACTTGGTAAATTTTGTTAAGATAACTATCTACCCTATGCTTTTATTTTGATATAAATGGGAATTTATGGAATTGCAGCTTGAAGATTTGCAACAGTTAGTCTCAAATCCAAAGTCAATTTTAGCTGAGATCCTAGGAATAGCCGCAGCCAAGGCAGGCAATGGGAAGGAATCATCTCTGGGAACGGTGAGTTCCTCACAGTTGGCTACTGTAAAAACCAATGGTTTTGACTCTCCATCCATTTCAACTGCCCACACCAATGGATCGGGTGGAGTCACACACCTTGGTGTGGTAGGAAGAGGTGTTAAGCGAGCATCAAATGCCAGCTCGGCAGAAGGAAGCACACCAAAGAAACCAGCGTTAGAATCAACTGAAGACAAGGGTGATGGGAACGCTTGCTGATGTAATTCTTCGTGGTTTGTATGGTGTGTTTAATTTGAACTTTGAATGCAACCATACAGTTTGGTGACACTAGTGAATTATTGATTAGAGGACATTTTTGGGGGATTGAATGTTTTCTGAGAAAGTGTTCTGTTATATAATCTCCGTACTGGCTTTATGTGCACACAAATTTCTGAATACTTGAAATGACACTCGTACAAAAACCATGAACTTTTTTTCCAATTAAAACCACTCAAGGTATTTACCCTGGATTTGGTTGAATGAGTAATAGGTATGATTTTGGTGGCATGGTAATTACTGAAACATGCTACAATTTTTGTTTAATCAAGACAGAAGGTATAATGAAACATCCATATCATAATATCCCAGCAAAAAAACAGGATAAATAAACAACAATGCTTGCAAGGGTCTTTCCACCGTTGTGATATAATGAGTGTTTCTGTAGATCCAAGTTAATACTCTTTCTTGGATTCTTAGTTTGGCAAAATTCATTGATAAACTCTCATGCTTGTAAACTATAATTTAGGAGTTAAAATCTGCAAGCTTAAAAGGCTATGTGATTGATTTATATGTTCTCTGCCGAATTGTTTTGATTATATTTCTGATACCTTATTATTGACTTCGATTTTCTTTCCGTATAAAGTATTATCATTTTGATTTCTCTAAATAAGTTTGAAGTTTAATCGAGGTACCATCTCAGGCTTCTGTGCTATTTGTTTCACCTAGGGTAAAAAAAACATATTTAAAGGATGCGGCGACGTGAAAGGAGTATTTTAGCGTCGTAACCTAAAAAATAGCTCTATGCACCCTTACTCGAAGCTGTAAGATCAATTACTAGTTACTATGAACAAATGAAAGAGGCCTAGGAAAAGAAGTGAATGCGATGTATTTTGTCTAGCGGTTATTCCTAAGAACGTGGCATAATGGTAGTCGTTGAATGCAATATCTGGTCCATAGAGGTTTTGAAAAGCAAATTAGGAATAGGAAGAGTGGCTTCTAAACAGAATCTGTGAAATGGAATAATCGAATAACTATGCCAGGCGTTATCTTCAGTATCGAGGTGTGTGACACAAGAGAAACTAAACCAAGACAGCGTTGATGTTAACGAGATGATAGCATTAACAATGTGATCGGAATATATTCTTTATAAAATGGGTTTGTTGTGTCATAACACCATACTCTGAAGCAAGGCATCGTTGGAATTGCTCAAAGAGTAAAAGAGTTTCAACTTTGAAAGCCAAAACCATGTGCTATAGGGTGGAGTGTAGAAGCTGCGGGAGGTACACGTGGGGAGGGTGTGGCAACCACTTGGCCACCCTCTACGCCAGCATTGATGAGGGAATGCACTGCACCTGCCGCTCATGGCCCGGCGTTGCCATACCGCCGAGAACCACCGACACGGCTACTCAGCAACCAACTCAGCCCAATAACTCTTCCCAAGGTAAACCTTTTCCACTGTTACGTTACCTTAATCTTTAGAATTAAATATGTTTTTAAGTATCTGAACTTATATGCAAAATTGAAATTTATGTTTTAAATTTTGATACATTTTTGTTATGGAATTTATCTTTCTTCTAAATGTTGGTTTCAGCGGCAGGCAACGGAAATTCTCAAAGTTGATGGAGCTGCGTTGGATTCTGATCCGTACAAGATCATTTGGAGTTATATGACGACATGCAGAGGGATAGATAGAGGTCGGTATTGTTGGGGTAGTATGGTGTGTTAAAAGTGTTTAAGGAGGTTAATATTAATAATGTAATGTAGCGTTGGTCATGTGAAACTGACCAACATGAACCTGCATTCTTCTGTGTTAATGGATCCATTAATAAAGAATAAATTCCTCTGTTCTAGTGCCGTGTGTTCTAAACTGCAAATGCTTCAAAGTTTGTCAGTTTATGTTTTGGTTTTAGGTATATTGTTTTTTATTCTGTCATGGTTGTGTGTCCCTCTTTAACCCATACTCTGTAAACGTGGGTCTGAGAGGGAGGAATTTGGTAAAAGGAGGGAGGGGGAAACATTTAGAATATTTGGATATAATGATAATTGAAAGGTTTAATTGTAATTTTAGTTTCTATATTTTGGCTTTTGGGTATATTTTGCACCAATTTAAAAGAGGAAAATATTTGCTAGGAAAGGTAAAATCCTGGATGAAGTCTTTAAGAAGTTTTCTAGGTCAAGTTGGGTGTGACTATTTGTGAAGACTTTATGCTCGAGTCAGTGAATTGTAAAAGATGAATGGAAATGAACAGAAATTCGAATGTAATCAGATTCTGGACTTTCAATACATGTTCTTGAATTTGCTCCTCTTTTAAGACGCATTTAACCTGGGTTCTAACGACGTGGTTATGTTATCTTTATCTTCGAATGGATGGTATCACTCTGAGGTTTTTACGATTTTCTAATGCTCGAGAGATATACTTTTTAATTGCCATGTTTTATTATCCACTAATTTGACCTTGATAATTATAAATCTCTAAAATGTCGGTTAAGATCGCATGAAAATTTTCTATATATTGTCCTGCGTGCCACCAACAGTATATCGAGTGTAAATACAAAATCTTTATAATCTCTATACAAAGCAGAGATCAATCCATTGAATGATTAAAGCTTAGAGAATAAATAAACAAAAATAAAAATAATAATGAAGAACTGATTAAGATAACTAGCAGCAAGAGTTGCTGATATAAGACTGACGACTGTTGTAATGGTTAATTTGTATCCAAAAACATAGCAGTGCAAATAGGTTAGATTATTGACAATTTGACTTCATCTCTTGTGCAAATCATCTGATAGTAATTCACCAAACAGTAATTGATAAAGAAACTTCCATTGGATCAGTGGGGTTTATTGAAAGACTTCCTTCCCACCCTTTTTCTAAATTTGTCCACATTGTCATGTGCGTGTATCAATTTGAGCTCTTCGATCATGTACCTTACGGTGGTTGTTGGTGGCCGTAAATTATACGAAAGTATGGGATAAAAGATATGCCACCATAAATGAAGACATGGCTCTCAGCATTTGTCTTTCTTTTTACTCAATTTTGTTTAGTTTGGAAGCTATAAGCTTATCCTGTAAAATGTTCCTCAACTTTAGGAAAATAAATTTCATTAACAATAATAATTTATACCAACTTTCTGTTATATATATACCATCTGTTATAACTTACATATTCATCACCTTACACTTAATTAACCAGATACTTGTGCCACTCTTCACTACAGGCTTCCTTCCTCCTTTATCTGGTTTTTACTAAATTTACTGTGATTACTCTTAATCAAGGGCAGACAAGAGGAATGCTTACATCTTTTCTGGTAGAGTAAATATAGAAGACGGCTTCATGAATTTATTAACATCCTCCAAAGAAAGGGTTTTAATGGTAATTGCTTCTGTTTTTATAGTCTTTGTAGAAGTATTTATTAGTTTTGAATTTTGTCATGCTTTAACCGATATTTTTAGTTGATCATCAATTAAATTTAATTTAACATAAATACTAATTAATATAATCTAGTAATAAAGAGTATTTTACTTATCCTAATTTGAAATAGTTTTTATTGTTTTAAACATTAACTAATTATATGTAATAATAAAGACTAAAAAGGAACCATTAAAGAATGTTGAAGCCTAAACCAACTAAAGAAATTTGCAATTAACATTGCGTTCGTTAATAGCCCATGGCAGATGATAAAATATAAGGTTGGTAAGACGCGAGCAAAAAATTGGAGGTCCCTCTAGGCCTTTTAGAGAGTTATTTGACAGGTTCCGTGTAAAATAATGATAAGATGATCTATTAACTAAGCAAAGCAACTCTGTACTGTATGTGAGAAAACCAGAATTCTCATTCCTAAACTAAATTATTCCATCATTTGCGCAAAAAGTAATAACCTGGTTGGCAAGCAACGGTATATGAGTAATGAGTGAATGTTGGCTTTCCAAAAAGAAAACTAATCAATGGCACCTCCTTTTTGTGGAGTCTATTTGCCATCTTAATGCATGAGTGAGAGAAACAGTAGGTGATAGTGAAGTTCTGCTGAAAGTCAGAGAAGAAGAAAGAAAAGGAAGTTCTGATAAAGGAAGGAAAGGGATCCTATGGATCCCCTTTTTAGGAATTTGGTCTAGGTCTATTTGTCCGTTTTGAGTTTGTAGATTCCATACTGTTTCACCCAGTCCTTTCTTCTTCTTTTCTCTTCCTTATATTAAGCTTTTTTCATGTGTTATTTTCCACATAAAACCTCCAAAAGAAAGCACAAAAAGACAATCTTTTTCTTCCTTCTCATCTTCTATATTTCGCAATTGGCTGTGCCAGTCAAGTCTACTTACTTTCTACAATTCATCTATAATTCCGGGTGATAATAAAATCCCTGACCCACAACCCCTACTCACATTATTTATGTCCAATCTCTGATATATGCTTAGTTTTCAGCATCTTCAGAATTCAGCTTTACTGCAATCTGTTTCTATTATTTTGAATCCTAGTATTTTTGTGAGGAAATGGCAACAGGGGAGCAACTGAATTCTAGAGAGCAAGCATGGTTAGAGTAATAACTTCTCTCACTACTAGCTACCTTTGAACCACGCTTTTCTTGATCCAAAAGTGACCATATTTGCAACAATTCCTTATTGCAGGGTTTGCACAACGGAATTGCCAAGTGACCTTGTGGTTGAAGTAGAGAAGATGAACTTCCATCTTCAAAGGGTGAGCTTCCTATAGCACGCTAAAGCCAATATTCTTATCTTATGCATGCACACCCAACAATACTCTGTACTTGGTTTCTCTAAAATTTGTCCTGTGTCGTGACATGTTTCATTTTAGTCCCCTATGATGTCAAAAAGTCGAAAGCTTCACCAGCTAATAAGCGACGAAGAAGCAAATCATTCCTCTGCTACCACACCAGCAGCAGAAGAGGGGGAGAAACATTGTCATTTGGTGCTCGCAGATTTCCCCGGCGGCTCCGAGACCTTTGAATTAGCCGCCAAATTCTGTTTCGGCGCCAAAATTAACTTGTCTTCTTCCAATGTGGTTCCTCTCCGCTGTGCTGGGGAGTTTCTCGAGATGACGGAAGAACACTCCGAAGAAAACCTGATCGCCAAGACGGAGACCTTCCTCTCTCAGTCCGTGCTAAACAGCCTCAAGGACTCCATCATAGCTTTGAAATCCAGCCAGCGCTTAATGCCTCTAGCGGAGACTTTAGGAATCCCGCGGAGGTGCGTCGATTCCATCATCTCCGAAGCACGCTTTAGGTGGCCAGTGAGCGATTCCGCTTACACACTGCGGGGAAGAAGAAAAGCCGTGATCGATGGTGAAGATGACTCTTGGTTTGAGGAGCTCACGCTTCTAGGTTTACCTATGTTCAAGCAATTAATTATCGCCATGAAAGAATCTGAGCTGAAGCCGGAGATAATCGAAATCTGCCTAATGCATTACGCTAAGAAACACATTCCAGGTTTGTCGAGGTCCAATCGGAAGGCCTTGACATCATCTTCTTCAGAAGCAGAACAGAAAGAGTTACTTGAGATTGTGATCTCGAACCTCTCATCCAAGCACTCCACGCAGGTGAGGTTTCTCTTCGGACTGTTGCGAGCCGCTACCATGCTGAGCGCTTCCAAAGCATGCAGAGACGTGTTGGAGAAGAAGATAGGATCGCAGCTCGATGAAGTCACTCTCGATGACCTTCTCATACCTAGCTATTCATACCTAAACGAAACTTTGTACGATATCGATTGCGTAGCGAGGATTTTACGTTACTTTTTAGAAGAAGAACGAAACGTGGCTGCAATCGACGGCTGCGAACCGACGTCGCCGGCGCTGATGCTTGTTGGAAAACTCATTGACTGTTATCTTTCAGAGATCGCTTCCGATGCGAATCTCAAGCCTAAGAAATTCTACGATCTCGCTATCTCAGTTCCTGATCAAGCGAGACTGTTCCACGATGGTCTCTATCGTGCCGTAGATGTCTATCTCAAGGTACCTAAAAACTATTCCGATATTACGTGCTTCTATAAAAAGCATAATTGGTTAATGAAAATCCTAATTTCGGATCGCTAATTGCAGGCGCATCCATGGGTTTCGAAATCGGATAGGGAGAAGATTTGTGAAGTGTTGGACTGTCAGAAACTTACACTGGAGGCGTGCACGCACGCCGCGCAGAATGAAAGGCTCCCGCTGCGAGCGGTGGTTCGCGTGCTCTTCTTCGAGCAACTTCAACTGCGGCACACCATCGCCGGAACGCTGATGGCAGCGCAGGAGCCGGCAAGACCTTCGGTGGCGTCGGCGGATGCAGAGTGGGGTGGAGCAGGGGAAGGATGCACGCACGATCGCGGCGATATTAACACGTGGCAGGTAACGGTGAGGGAGAATCAGGTGCTTCGCTTGGACATGGATAGCATGAGGTCGCGGGTGCATCAGCTAGAACGAGAGTGTTCTTCGATGAAACGGGTGATTGAGAAGATGGACAGGAATGGCCCACAAGGTGGCGGGGTGTGGCTCGCTTTGGGGAAGAAGTTCGGTTGCAAGTTCAAAACGCAGGTTTGTGATTCGCATGAGCCAACAACGGTGGTTGACAAGCGCGACGGTAGGCCCCACCGGCGTCCTCATCGTGAATAATAAGTAGAGTAGCACCCTAGTATAATACCTTCCTGGATGACACGTGAGAATATGATTGGACTTTGGAATGCGTGATAATGGGAATGGTTCTATGCCGTTTGCACATTGTGTTCATATTGGTGATATGATATGATTGTTGACTCTCGATTATGAGTAAAATAAAATCTAGCAGAAAATATTATGAGTAATCACACTGCAAATAATTTTGATGACTGGGTAAATGCCTTTTTAGGTGATGGGAATGCATGCAGTGATATTTGATAAGGAATTAAGGAACCGTAATCTTTTACTGAAATATTTTCATGTCCAAAGAATGAAAGGCGAAGCAAATGTATTTGCTTTTAAAAAATCATTGTCTCAATCTCTGGAAAATCAGAGTATTGCAAAAGATATCTTTGCTCCCTTCACTACTGATATAAAAAGGAAACCTAAAGTTTTCAGTTTCACGTCCTGCACACATCACTGTCGCTGTTTTTTCTGTAGCATTTTGGTTTTTTTACGGTGCTTTTACCTGTTGAGCTTCAGCCGCGAAGTTGCAGATTTGATGACACCAGAAGTGGAGAACGTTGCTACAAAGGTTGTAACCGCAAGCCTCCAATCTTTTATAAGTAGAGTATTATATTCTTCCAAGAAAAACACACTTGAAGCTATCTTTCTTCTTATCGTTCTCTCATTTTCTTCTCTCTTTTGTCCTCTAATTTTTCCTTTACTAAAATCCTGGATTGGATTATTTAATTTTTAAAAAATTTGAGAAATTCATGTTATATTTTGGGAGACTTGTGCAACAACACAATCATAAATCTCGATAGATATTGAATCTACACCTCTCAACAACCCAAATCTGAAGAATCAAAACTTTATTTTCAGAATTTAGACGATATTTGTAAAATTGATATCGGATGTGTCAAAAATTAAAGTTTTATCTGACACTAGAAAGAATGTATGTTTAAGTTGTTACTATTCTTACATCTTCAAAACCCGACCCTAGTATTCTTGAAAACAAGTTGAAGATTGGATTCACACGAACAAGATATGCCGACACACTTTATTAAGTGTTTTGTCTAATATTTGGTTTGATTTTTACATTTACTATAAAGTAGCGAAAGATATTTGAGATCCATTGAATCTCAAATATATTGTCAAAGATGTCGTTAGACAAAAATTCGTAATAGAAAACTATTATCGTTGAAAGATGATTCAAGATAAGGATATTAAGATCAAAATCAATAAGCATCACAAGTTGTTGGAAGATATGAAAGCAAAGAACAGGATGTTGCTTAAAGAACTTACCAACAAGAAGAAATGTGTTATTGCAAGGGCTAAAGCTTTGTTTACAAAAGCAAATGTGGTAGAACATAATCCTACTCCGAAAAAGGTATGAGAACAAACCTGATCCAATAAAAAAAATTAAAATTTTCATCCCAAAAGATTTAACCCCACTTATAAAGAAAGGAAATTTATTCGTATGTGGGAAGTTAGACCATCATGATGCAGATGTAGAATAAGAAACGACAATCCTCCAAAAACAAATATAGCCGAGGACATCGAAGTTGTGGTTGTTTTACAAGTAAACTTGATGATCAGTATGAATAAATGAGTGATAGACTCTAATGCTACCATGCTACCAGACTTGTCTGTAAATAAAAATGTTTTTACTTCTTACACAAAATGTAGGGGATGGAGAGGAGATAAGAACACGTTTATCTTTTGATTTCGGAACAATTGTCTTAGGAAAAGGAAAAGTGGGAGTTTATCTTTTGTGCCCTTTACCAAAGTTAATTTAATCTCTAAAAGTAGGAGTTAAAAGTCAAAGGATTATTTTGGGAATTTTTGAAAAAATTGGGGTGCCGAAGAGATAATTGGGGGTGGAGGAAGAGGGCCAGGGTCCATTCTTACCGAAGGCCCAATAAACCCAGTTAAAGATCCATTAAACTCTAACGCAAACGCAAAACCCTAATACCTCAAAACGGAACCTGCTGGCCTATAAAGTCGAAGCATATTCTGCATCTTCAAGGAACCGTGACTACCGTTTCTTTCTACCAAGACCGGCCTCTGCATTTGTGCATCTATTCGTGAGATATATTTATGTTTGTGTTGCTTTTTGTGTTCTTTTAGTGTATTTGATTTTAAAATTCTCGTTTGGGGGTTAAATATGGGTTGAGGAACAGGATGCGATTTGTGGTTTTCTCTGTGATGATGAAAATGATGACGAGTCCGATATTCCATTCTTTAAAATTCTGATGACAATCGAGGCATTTGTCTGAGAGGTTTCCACTGTTCGTTCCATCCTTCATTTTGGGGGCATGGGGTTTTTAATTTTGTGCATGCTTTTGTTTTTTAACTTTTAAATTAAATTGGGGTTTTTTGTATAATGGCATGGTGATGATGTTTACGAATGTTTTCATATGATAATTCATATGATGAATACAATCCTCCTACTCATTCTGAATGCCTATAATGTTTTCGTTCATATTGTATTTTCTTTTAATTTTTTTCTCTTGAATTTTACACGGAGAAGATAGAGAAAGACCAACAAGTGGCTATGATGAGAACGAAATTTTGTTTCTGTTGAGTTTATCTATGATTGCATTTCAAGCACTTTTGAGCTACTGTCTTTCTCTGTTACATTTTTATCCCCTGAACATATGTTAAAACTACAATAAATTAGATTCCCTTTTTTGTTTAAATTCAAATTCTATGTATTTAGATTATAATCAAAACGTCAAATAAACGTTTTTATTTTTATGCGATTTGGAAGTTAGATAATATATTAATGATGATCAAAATATACACTTAAACTAACACATTGCCCGAGTTATAGTTAAATTAGCTGTAGGATGGCATTTTTGTATTTCATGGAATTTTGAAATTAGCACCACCTATCATAAGTTGAATTTTGATCTTTTATCTTTAGAAAATATTCGAATTAATGTTTGGAGTGTTCTTCGAATGTATAAAGGGTGCTAAGTAGAAATCAGAGTAATGAGGATCAATTAATCATTACTCCGACTAAGATACTAATTTAAGCAGGTGGTTTGCTTTTTGTATCCATTATTGTTGTAATCATATCTGTGATTACCATGGTGAAGGTACTGCCTCTATACTAATAAATTAAATCATAAGGCCAGAAGTTGAATCAAAGCGTAATTTGGAGGGTAAAGTTTTTCAGAAGAAAGAATGTTTTAGAAGATGGTGATGCATGTGTTATGGATATTGAAGATCAAAGCTTTCAAAACGAGACAAAGACTACGAACTATTTTCCGGGACGATGATATGGAGGCATGACTAGTTTTTGTGGTGGTGGGGATCCTTTAAACTTTATATGGAAGGATTTTTCTATTGAAGCACAATTTTGAGGAATGAATGGAAGAAATACACGTTGTATTATATTCTGATTTTTGTGATGTAAAAGTACTTTTAGTTAAATGGTGTTTCAAACTTGTTACTCCTTGCATGCTCTTTTGTATGTACCTAATTATTTTCCAATGTCTTTGAAGTAAATTCCAACACCCGAAAGATACTAAAATTGATCATGACGAAGATTTTTCTTTTTCTCTGTTTTTTTATATTAATGTAATAGTAGTTTATTTATTTCCTAAGTTTAATCGCTTTAAAAAGTACTTTATTTTATATTTTTTATCACTCCTGTTTGTCCTTCGTCTATATTTTGTAAGTTTTGCATTTTACAAATCATTCACGCACATAAATATAAGCCTAGTTTCTCCTGTGTCTGAGGGTGATTGAGTACACCCGTATGTATCACGTGGTTATCGGAAGTAGTTTATTGGATTGTACTTTGTTTCGCTCTACGACTTATCGACATGTCCTTAACATTATTTGTGGAACGGAACAAAATTAATGAAGAATAAAAAAATTGTAAAATAATAATGTCTTCTTCAAAATCGAGATATTTTTTTCAATCTTATTATCAGGTAAGTTATCAGTTAAGTAAAATAACCTACTTTTCTAAAAATTAATTAGCAAAGAAATTTTTTCTATTTAAATAATACAAATAAGTATTTCAATGAAGATATAAATTTGTAAAAAAAGAAGAAAGTGAAAATTGGAGATGTTGTTAATGAGTTGATCTTTGACAGAAACTATATTTGATCCTAATTGAGAAATTTCCAACGTGGCAACAAGAAAACATTGACATTAGCTTGAGTGATCCAATAAGAATTGGCCTTATCCTATCGGAAATCTTACTCGCACCACAGCCACCAAATACTCCATTTTCTGCCATTCATCACTCACAATAACCACTTGCAAATCTTTGAATCTCAACACAAACACTTTGGTGGCCACACCTTGCACCAGCATCAATGGCAGCCTCACTACAAGCTGCAGCAACCTTCATGCAACCCACCAAGGTGGGCTTAACCTCCCGCAACCTCAAATCTTCTCAATGCATCTCTAAGGCTTTCGGCTTGGAACCCGCTGGACCTAAATTCACCTGCTCTCTTCAATCCGATCTCAAAGACTTGGCTCAAAAATGCGCCGACGCCACCAAGCTTGCAGGATTCGCCCTTGCCACCTCAGCTCTCCTTGTTTCTGTATGTTTTACTTGCTTCCCCTTTATCATCTTCAATTTCTGTATGTTTTGCACTCATTCACACCATGGATACCAAGTTAGAATTTTATGAATTGTTTTGTATGAGAAATGGAGTTTGTAGGATTGATTGTTCAAGTAATAAAGTAGTTATGAATTAATAACAGAAGTGATTGTGAAATTTCAGGGAGCAAATGCAGAGGGTGTTCCGAAGAGGCTAACCTTCGACGAAATCCAGAGCAAGACATATCTGGAAGTGAAGGGGACTGGAACTGCTAACCAGTGCCCAACCATCGATGGTGGAGTGGACTCATTCGCCTTCAAGCCAGGCAAATACAACGCCAAGAAGCTGTGTCTGGAACCCACTTCCTTCACGGTGAAGGCAGAGGGTGTGGCCAAGAACGCCCCTCTCGAGTTCCAGAACACCAAGCTCATGACCCGTCTCACCTACACCCTCGACGAGATCGAGGGTCCCTTCGAGGTCTCACCCGACGGAACGGTGAAATTCGAGGAGAAAGACGGGATTGACTACGCTGCTGTGACTGTTCAGCTTCCCGGAGGAGAGCGTGTGCCGTTCCTCTTCACCATCAAACAGTTGGTGGCCACTGGGAAACCAGAAAGCTTCAGCGGGGACTTCCTTGTTCCCTCTTACCGTGGTTCCTCTTTTTTGGACCCCAAGGGAAGGGGTGCCTCAACCGGTTATGACAATGCTGTTGCTTTGCCTGCTGGTGGCAGAGGAGATGAGGAAGAGCTTGCAAAGGAGAACAACAAAAGTGCTTCATCTTCCAAAGGGAAAATCACCTTGAGTGTGACCAAGACCAAGCCTGAGACTGGAGAGGTTATTGGGGTGTTCGAGAGTGTTCAGCCTTCTGATACTGATTTGGGGGCTAAAGCTCCTAAGGATGTCAAGATCCAAGGTATCTGGTATGCTCAGCTTGAGTCATAGACATGTTTTTTTATGCTGTAATTCTATTTTCTTGTAACTTGTTGCGAAGCACTCAGAGCGTTACCATGTAAGTATATTATAACGACTTCGATTATAATAATGTCCAAAATTAAATTCTCTCTATTTGCCTTTTGGAGAATTCATACTCACTTGTCGCAATTAGATGTTGGAAATCCACTTTCTAAGTTTCATAGCAACCAACCAGTGTTTCTGATTGCCCATGAGTGCTTGTTGTTGGAACCTATCTTAGATTGTAGGAAACAATCGCGTATTCTACAAAGCTGTCGTAAAATAAGCGATTGTTTCTTAAACATAAACGGAATGGCATGTTGGAGAGTTTGTCATGAAAGCTGAGGTTGGATCAGTTTGTTGAACCTGGATATTTGAATATGGTGTTATTACTTTACTATTTGGGATGATTGGTGGATTCAACACGAGAAAACTAATATACTTTCATCCTCTGATCTGGTTACAAAAGAATGGAGAAAACAAAAGCTCAAACTTGATCTTAGTCTCAACCTTACGCACATTATATACAATATCCTGTGTTATTCAACTGTAATTATTACCTACGATTGAACTATTTAATCTTGTAAGTATTTTGGCGATAAAGGAATTGAAGTTGTTTTATAAACATGAATCAGTTCATGGGAGAGAGAGAGAGAGAGAGGAACAGAGCCAAGGATGTGATTTTATTGAGTTTTAACATTTTTTTTGGGTTCAAATTTAATCTATCTTTTTTACAGGATCAACATTATTAATTATACAAATTAAGACAGAATTTGGTTAAGATAATACTTGATGTGGAAATTAAAACAAATATAAACCTAAAATATTTAATGGATTAATCAATTAACATTACTTATTTAAAACCAAGTGTTTTATTCCCATATTAAATCTTTCCGTAGTTCTTACTTTAAAATTTGGTAAAATATAACTGTAAAATAAGTAGGATTCGGTTGATCCTCATGAGAATTATTCATGATGAGTAAGTTAATTACTCTCTTATAATGTACAAATACGAGTACAGTTAACAATCAATTTTTAAGTGAAGCGATGGCAAAACCTATCTTGTATATCATTAATAATCAATTTTAGGATTCACTTCGTCCACACATACTTATGTATTTGAAAAAAGTATAACAAATATTGCAATAATCAATTTATTCAAATATATGTGTTTGATTAATCATTAATTTTCATTTTATTATTTAGTTTTAAACGGTATTATGTTTCGAAAACAACAATACTTAAGCATGAAAGGAAACTGTGTGGTGTTAAACCCATATACGACTATGTAATACTTTTTTTAATTAACGACAGAAAAATGAATAGATAGGATATATACAAGATCCTTGGATACCGCAGTATTACTGGGTTTGGTACTTCTATTTGATGTTCTCCACTCTGAAACTGAAACACGCGACCGTTGGTTCCCGCCTTTTCTGCGTTGGCTCTCTACGAACACAAATCAGCACAACCATATGGCACAGGTTGAAGTCACCCACTCATCAAACCCTTCACCATCTCCTGGATCAGAGTTCCTCCTTGAGACAACTCAAGCCTGTACATGCCCAGATCATTCTCCATGGACTTGCGGACCAAGTTGTCACCCTAGGCAAGCTACTCTCTCTTTGTGTTCAAGAGGGAGATCTCCGTTATGCACACCTCCTGTTCGATCAAATTCCCCAACCCAACAAATTCATGTACAATCATTTAATAAGGGGCTATTCGAATATCGATGACCCAATAAATTCTTTGTTGCTCTACCGCCAAATGGTGAGGGCGGGCCTTATGCCAAACCAATTCACCTTCCCCTTTGTTTTCAAAGCTTGTGCTTCCAAACCCTTCTATTGGGAAGCTGTTATTGTTCATGCTCAGGCCATTAAACTCGGAATGAGATGTCATGCCTGTGTACAAAATTCAATTTTGACTGTCTATGTTGCTTGCCGTCTAATACGAAGTGCACGGCAAGTGTTTGATGATATTTCTGACAGGACTCTGGTATCCTGGAATTCTATGATTGCTGGGTATTCTAAAATTGGCCACTGTCGTGGTGCTGTTATGTTGTTAGAAGAAATGCAACATCAGGGGGTACAGCCTGACGTGTTCACCTTTGTTAGCTTGCTTTCTGTTTCCTCAAAGAATGGTAATTTGGACTTGGGAAGATTTGTGCATCTTTTTATCGTTACTGCTGAAGTTCAAATTGATTCGATTGTGACGAATGCCCTGATAGATATGTATGCCAAGTGCGGGCATTTGCAATGTGCTAAACGTGTTTTTGATCGAATGCTTGATAAAAACGTCGTTTCTTGGACATGTATGGTGAATGCTTATGCCAATCATGGTCTTATTGATAACGCTGTGCAAATTTTTAATCAGATGCCAGTGAAGAACGTGGTTTCTTGGAATTCAATAATCTGGTGCCATGTTCAAGAAGGGCTTTACACGGAAGCTATGGAACTTTTCTACAGGATGTGCATTTCAGGTGTGATTCCTGACGATGGTACTCTTGTTAACATTCTTTCATGCTGCAGTCACATGGGCGATCTGGCATTGGGAAAACAAGCCCACGATTACATTTGTGGTAATGATATCACAGTGAGTGTGACGCTCTGTAACTCCCTAATAGACATGTATGCAAAATGTGGCGCTCTTCACACTGCTATGGACATATTCTTTGGGATGCCTGAGAAGAATGTGGTGTCATGGAACGTCATTATTGGGGCACTTGCTTTGCATGGTTTTGGAGAAGAGGCAATTGAGATGTTCAGGAGGATGCAAGCCAGTGGGCTGTGTCCCGATGAGATTACCTTCACAGGGTTACTTTCTGCTTGTAGTCACAGTGGTTTTGTGGACATGGGACGATATTATTTTGACATGATGAGTTCTACGTTCGGGATTTCTCCAAATGTTGCACATTATGCATGCATGGTTGATCTTTTAGGGCGTGGGGGATTCATAGGAGAAGCAGTGACCCTGATACAAAACATGCCTGTTAAACCAGACGTCGTCGTTTGGGGTGCATTGCTTAGTGGTTGCAGGACCTATGGGAATCTGGAGATTGCAAAGCAAATCATGAAGCAGTTGCTAGAGTTGGGACGACATGACTCTGGCCTTTATGTGCTTCTCTCAAACATGTATTCGGAGTCTCAAAGATGGGATGACATGAGAAAAATCAGGAAAATAATGGATGACGCTGGGATACAAAAGTGTAAAGCGATTAGCTGCATTGAAATCGATGGCTGTTGCCATCAATTCATGGTGGATGACAAAAGACATGATAGTTCAACCAGTATATACTCCACGCTGGATCAATTAATGGATCATCTAAAGTCTGTACATCATTGTAAATCTTTTGATGTGGAGGATATATACTACTCTAGCAATCTTCAATAATTCAGCATCAAGTTTGATGGATGGAATGGTAACTTCTTAAAATGAAATCATCTTTCCCTCCCAACTCTAATGGCATCTTCTATTGAAAGAAACAATATATATATATATATATATATATATATATATATATATATATATATATATATATATATATATATAT
>Ga0099822_1002490_pt1 | contig 22969 bp, 17 predicted proteins | sample CowpeawhiteBW_FD_76839 | JGI IMG/M metagenome (GOLD analysis project Ga0099822, IMG submission 76839) | Root nodule microbial communities of legume samples collected from California USA - Cow pea white BW | ecosystem: Host-associated > Plants > Roots > Nodule | place: USA: California | collected... | reverse complement strand
ATAAATATAAATATAAATAAAAAAAAAAAAAAATATATATATATATATATATATATATATATATATATATATATATATATATATATATATATATATATTCCCTTGGGTAACAAGCTATGCCTACATCTTTCAGAGCAGTACATAAAGTGGATATCCTTCCGCAAGATAAGGGGTGGTTTGACAGTTCTGTGGCATGATGCATATGAAAGTTAAGGAGCTGTTGCTGTTTTTTCAGAAGTCGCATGATTCTTACGCAAACCTTGGTGGGCATATATTGAATCTGTTATATTCTCTCCATGGGTCGTGGTGTTTGTAAGACCCGCGAAATTTAATTAATTAAATAAATAAATCATTAATAAATGCGGGTAATAGGAGCCTTTCTGGCATTAAATGTTAATGTGTATGATGTGGAAAAGTACTAGCTTAAATAGTTGAAAGTACTTGATTGTGTGAGAGGACTTGGGTTTCAGTCCTATGTATGCCAAATTGTGTGTTGTTTTAATTATGCATTCTTTTGATAACATAAGTGATTATGATAAGTGATAATATAATGCTACAATTATAGGAATTATCAGGAAACATGAATTGGTTGAATGGTTGTGCATTTACCTTACAATTAGAATGATTGTGTGTTTGAACCTTGGCCGATGTGAAATAAGTTTCTTTTTTCCAATTTTTCTTTTTGGCATGAATGTGAAAGGGTAGAGAAATCCTAGCTGTCAGAGAGGTAGCTAAGATGGCTAGAGAACAAACCATAATGAACTTTGAATAACAATTAACTACATGATTAAATACAAATTCGTTTTGAAACATTAATCTACCATTAAAACCTAATTAAAAGGCCAATTAGAGGTGAGAAGGAGGGTTTTATGAGTCTGCCATTGTAAAGCATTGTGAGGAGTGTAATTTCAGGAAAACATTGTGGGTATTAAGTGGAATGAAGGAGCTGAATGTGGAGAAAGCTAAGGGAAGCCATTGTTGATCAAGGAGGACCAATACCATATTCAAATTTTAGCAAGGAAATTCAGGTTAACGGTGTAAGATCCGCTAAATTTAATTAATTAATTAATAAATGCGGGTAGTGGGAGCCTTTATGACATTAAATGTGAATGATGTGACATGGAAAAGTACTAGCTCAAATGGTTAAGAGTACTTGATTGTGTGTGGGGACTTGGGTTGAAGTCCCATGTATGCTAGTTATGTGTTATTTAATTGATTATTATTTTAATAATATGCGTGATTATGATGAGTGATAATATACTCATCCATACCAGTGGTGGATAAGTATGCAAATGTCTTTCCAGATGAGATTCCGGCTGAACTAAAGAAGCAGATTGAGGATCTGCTAGAAAATAAGTTCATCAGACTGAGTGCATCGCTATAGGGAGCACCTATGCTAGCACACTTAAGGTTGTGTGTTGACTACCATCAGTTGAACAAGCTGACCATCAAGAATAAGTACCCATTGCCAAGAATTGATGATTTGTTGGATCAGTTGAGAAGAGCAACAATATTCTCTAAGATTGACTTGAGGTCTGGATATCATTAGATCTTAGTCAAACTAGAAGACGTGCAGAAGACCGCTTTCAGGTTACGCTATGGACACTACGAGTATGTGGTGATGCCGTTTGGGGTGACGAAGGCTCCTGCCATATTCATGGACTACATGAACAAGATCTTCCGACCGTACTTGGATTAGTTTGTCGTAGTATTCATTGACGACATATTGATCTATTCTAAGAGTCTGGAAGAACATGCAGATCATCTGAGAGTGGTGCTAGCAGTTCTCAAAGAGCATTAGTTGTATGGGAAGCTGTCAAAGTATGAATTCTGGATGGAGGAAGTGCAATTCTTGGGGCATGTAATCTTAGCCCAAGGAATCACAGTGGACCCGACGAAGATTGAGACGGTGGTGAAGTGGGAGAGGCCACAAATAGTTACAGAAGTAAGAAGTTTCCTGGGTTTAGTTGGCTATTATCGACGGTTTGTGGAAGGATTCTCCAACATGGTGCAACCGTTGACACAACTCACTAGAAAGGATCAACCTTTCTCTTGGACAAACCAGTGTGAAGCTTGTTTTGAGGATATAAAGAGGAGGTTGACCACCGCACTAGTGTTGGCTATCTAGACACGACCAAGACGTTTTAAGTATACTATGACGCTTCATACTAGGGTTTGGGTTGTGTGTTGATGTAAGATAAAAGACCAATGGCCTATGCATCGAGATAGTTGAAAATGCATGAGAAGAATTATCTAACGCATGACTTGGAGCTAGCTGCAGTAGTATTTGCCCTCAAGACCTGGAGGCATTACTTGTATGGTTCTTAGTTCTAGGTGTTCAGCGATCACAAGATCTTAAAATACTCTTTTGATCAGAAGGAGCTGAATGTGAGGCAGAGACGTTGGATGGAATACTTGAAGGATTATGACTTTGAGCTTCTATACCACCCTGGTAAAGCTAATGTCGTTGCAAACGCCCTGAGTAGAAAGAGAGTTCACATGTCTGCTATGATGATGAAGGAATTAGAACTGATCGAGAAGTTACGAGATATGAATTTGGGACTACATATAGGTGCAGGTCATGTACGGTGTAGTATGTTAAGAATTACCAGTGAGTTTCTAGAGGAGACTTGGGTGGAACAAGGTAATGATCAGGAGTTGCAGCAGATCATTGGATGGCTGGGTACTGATAAAAGAAAGGATTTTAGGATGGGCGCAAACGGCATCCTACGGTTCTAAGACATAGCATGTGTTCCTAAGAAACAGGAACTGAGAAAGATGCTGCTAGAGGAAAGACATAAGAGTCATTTTAGCATAGATCCAGGTATGACTAAGATGTATAAAGATTTAAAAGCGACTTTTTGGTGGACTTGTATGAAGACTGTTGTGGCAGATTATGTAGCATCCTGCTTAGTTTGTCAGAAGGCAAAAATTGAGCATCAGAGGTCGGATGATACATTAGAGTTTCTAGATATTCCTCAGTGGAAATGGGACAATATTTTCATGGATTTTGTTACACATCTGCCGAGGTTTACGAGGGGGCATGACTCAATCTGGGTCATTGTAGACAAACTGACGAAATGTGCACACTTCTTGCCAATTAATCAGAAGATGTCTATGGACAAATTGGTAGAGTTGTATGTCAGAGAAGTGGTCAGACTACATGGGGTGTGTAACGTCCCTAAGGAAAATTACTTAATTAAATGAAATAAAATAAAATAAATAAGAATTGAAACTCAAATGTCACGATTTTTCATTATTCCCAAATGTAGGAAAATTTAAAATAAAATCCAGTGCGCCCAAATCCAAATAAAACTATAATATAATGTATTACAAGTTCCAAAGTTCGATAAACAAATGAAAACACAGTAAAAATCCCTAGCTTAGAGCACCCCTAGCTATCCCTCTCTCTGCATCTATGCATCCACAACATTATCTGTAGCATCATCTACTCCCGTGAACGGATCACATGATCATTGCCAATCACAAACAGAAAGGGTGAGCTTATACACAAAATAAATATAAGTTAACAAAATAAAAGTAATTCACCCATCTTATTCATCCTAGTTAGCCTCGAATTTAGGGTTTATGATGCTCACATGAACCTACCCGCTCGTGGTCCTGCCTCTACAAACCTCCTCATTGGTAGTCCTACTCTACGGACCTACCCGCCCGTACTCCAACACACATGATCCACCAGTTACGTACCTCCCCGCACACAACATCTCTCAAGTGTGAGCACGGAACATACAAACCTACCTCGCTCGTATCCCCACACGAGAGTATCAGAATATGAACCTCCTCGCTCATATCATCATGTGTTCACCACCATCCATGAACCTACCCACTCATGACACAACATCTCTTGATCCAAGTATAGCATCACCGCTTAAAAGCAACATACGCAAGTCACAAACTGCAACATTATCACTTGGCGCAGCCTAAGCGCCGCCAGGCGAAACCTGCACAGACCGTCTGGCAAGACATCTACGTCGTCAGGCCCTAGGCTCAAGACAAGTCCACTGTTTTAGGGTCTTCCGCCTGGCAGAACCCACCGTGCTGCCAAGCGCCGCTCGTTGCAGGAACCTCCCTACTGCTCCTATTGCTTGGCGCACATACTCGTGCCGCAAGGCGCTATACTAGTAGCAAAAGTCCTATTTGTTTTTGTAAGACCTGTGGAATTTAATTAATTAATTAATGCGGGTAGTGGGAGCCTTTATGGCATTTAATATTGATTGATGTGACGTGAAAAAGTACTAGCTCAAGTGGTTGAGAGTACTTGGTTGTGTTGAGAGAACTTGGGTTCAAGTCCTATGTATGCCATTGTGTGTTATTTAATTATTATTGTTTTTTTATAATATGATTGAGCATGTTGAATGATGAGATAACTATAGAATTATATTAATTATCACGAAACATGATTGTTGAATGGTTGTGCATTGACTTGACATTGGCATGGTTTTGGGTTCAAACCTTGGTGAACCTAAATTAAACTTTCTTTTTGCCAAAATTTCCTTTGGCATGAAGGTGAAAGTGCATGGAAACCCTAGATGGCTAAGGAGCAGCCAAGGGTGGTTGAAAAACAGACCACAAAGGACCATTGAATGGTTATTAACATTACCATTGAGCCTTATTTTCGTTTTTGGTAATTAATCTAGCATTAAGGACACCATTAAAAGGCTAATTGAGAGAAAGATGAAGGTTTTTCAGTCTGGACATTTGAGGGTATTGAGAGGTGCATGAAGTCAGAGGGAAACAATGGTTAGGGAGTGGAATTGAGGGGCTGGACAGTGGAAGAACTTAGAGGAACCATTGGAAATCAAGAAAGGGACTCAAGCACTATATCTTAAGCAAGGAAACCAAGTTAGGGGAGTTTTACATGTTCTAATTTATGTTAAGCCTAAACTATTGTTTTGGTTCTTTTGGGTTCCTGTGGGATGAACCACTTAGCGGCACATTCCCAGCCGCTAGGCGACATATATTGCTTGCCCAGTTTTCTGGGTTTCGTTTGAATTGTCTAGCGGTGATGAACACCCGCTAAGTGACGTGAGCCTGTTTGGCTCAATTTTGAGTTTTTTTAGGTTCTGGGCTATTATGGATCGGTGGAAAGGGTGTTAAAATCGTTAACTAAGCAAATGGGAGTAAATAATTGTGAAATCTCGAGGTAGTAAGAGGTAAGTTGATGATTTTGGTATAATCTAGAATTAGGGCTCGAATAATATAAGAATCTTAGATTTTGGAATCATTTGCGAAGTAAACTGGAGTGGTAGTGAATTGTTTTATGTTAATTTAACATTAGAATGCAACTTATTATAGCGAGTTAGAATGAATTGGTAAAAATGGTGATGACGATGAATTTAGAGTTCTTTAGTGCATGAAGGATATCTGGTTTCTCAGAGTTTCGTCGCGTCGCCTGGCGGCAGGCTGTGTTCCGCCAAGCGTTATCACAGGAGTTCGAGAATTACGTCACTGTTACGTGCAAGGGAGAATTGGGCTCTGTTTCAGTTCAAGTAGAACATGTATAAGGGTTTTGGGGGATATTTTGAGTAGGCAATGATAAATTAACAAAGGCATGAACTAAAGTCTTGGAATTTAACTTAAGCTTGGGTTGGTTTGGAGATGAGTGGATTTAAAGAAGGTGTAGAGTAGATTGGTCGAATTAGTATTGGAAACAATTGTTGCACAATTCGAGGAGTAATTGTCAGCCTGAGATGTTGCTTAAGCCTAGAGTGGAATTAAAGAAGATGGACAGTGTGCTGAGCCTATAACCTGATATTAGGAACTATTCAGCTAATGCTTGGTAATTTATAACTAATGGTGTAGTCAGCTTGCACAGTATGAAACTGGAACCTTGGTGGTGTTTTGGATTAGGCCATAGTTCCTAATTAGGCCATGGTAAGGGAAAGGAAATTTAGGATTGTAAAACATGATAAGAATACTCAATTCGGTGAGCTAAGTTGAGGGGGAAGGAGGTTGAGGTACAAAGGTACTAAGACATTTTAAACCAGAAATCACGCTGTTCTGGTATAGTGCCTGATGGTAGGGAACGACTCCGCCAAGCGATAGCGAGGAAATCAGAGAATACCGTATAGTGTGGCGCTTGGTGGTCAAGTCTGTTGCGCTAGGCGAGAGCGAGAATAACAGTAGGGTACTGGAATGCATGTGCCTGGCAGCAAGGGAGGTTTCAGTAGACAGTATTTGTAGTGTTGATGGATTAGAGGCGTTACGCGCCTGGCAGTACGTGTCTCCCGCCAGGCGATTTTACTGCAGCAGTATGATGTTTTACTTTGGACGTGTGTGATCTACGAAGTTTTAGTGATGCCTTAAAGGTTGACTTGCTGGTGATCCTTGAGTTGAGCTTGGAACGTATCCCTTGAGTTGAGCTTGGGACAGGGGTTAAGCACGTGACATTCTATGGGTTGTGGCCCGGAATGACTTCCCTTGAGTTATGGCTCGGGATAGTGGATGAACACGAGGAACTCTTGAGTTGTGGCTCGGGTTGACGAGTGTTGCCGATGTGAGTGTGCTGGTTGTGGCCAGTACGGATGGGTCTAGATAGATTGCCCTCCTCAGTATTTAGCTGACGAGTTTGGTAGTCTTGGATCGTTACAGACTATGTTCGTATTTGGGAACTTCACCTGGCGTTATGGTGTGTGATCTGTAGCATGGTTCCCGCACGTGCTCTATCGATTGTGACCGATAGGTGTGGCAACAAGACGCCTTGAGATACTCACTAGAAGATGTAGAACAGTGCTAGCATGGTTGTGGTCATGTGGGAGAAGGGAACGAGTTTCCTTGATGTGCATTGATATTACATGGTTGTGGCCGTGTGGAAGGGAGGGAACGAGTTTCCTTGGTGTGCAATGATATTACATGGTTGTGGCCATGTGGAAGGAAGGGAACGAGTTTCCTTGGGGTGCAGTGAAATTACATGGTTGTGGCCATGTGAAAGATAAGGAGGAGGTTCCTTTGTGGTGAAATGATATCGTACATGGTTATGGTCATGTGGGATAAAAGAAGGGATTTTTTCTTTTGATGTGTTTTGTTATATTGTAAATGTTTGATATATGTATGTGTTGATTATATTAGCTCTCCCTATCTGCTTGTGTTTGACGATGATCAAATACGTGGTACACGTGAGCAAATGATGTGGATGCAGGTGGTGCTGGTGAGGCTTAGGCTCGGAGCGTGGGCTAGCTCGGGAGTTTTGTGTTTATCTATTTTATGTTTTTTGGAAATAAATTGTAATCATTTCTTATTCAAACTATGGAGGTATTAAAAGATTCAAATTTTCCCGTGTTTTTGGGAATTGATGAATGAATAAATGAAGCTGATGTATTATTTCTAGTTTATTTTATTTTAAAAACCGTAATATCCTTATGGGATGTTACACTCATGGCACAACATCTCTTGATCCAAGTTTCGCTTCAATGCGTATAAACAACACACACAATCACTATCTGCAACGTTATCGCCTAGCGCTGCCTAACCACTATTAGGTGAAAATCCTGTGCAGACTGCCTGGTGGGACACCCTTGCCGCCAGGCGCTATGCCTCTCCCTGACCCACTGTTTCAGAGTCCATCGCCTGGTAAAGCACACCTTGCCACTAGGCGCCACTCGTTGTAGGTAACATCCCTGATAGCCTATCGCTTGTCGGCCACACCCGTGCCGCCAGGTGCTATACCAATAGCGTACCAACTATTGTTTTAGTACCCAAAGAAGATTATAATTTAGTCTAATTCGTCCCAATACCTTGTCACATATTCTCAAATTATTACCTAACTCCAGACACATGAACATACCTCTTATCTTTCAATCTTTATACTTACAACACATGTTTATCCAATCACTCCCCAAACTGACAAGGTAACACTACAAGTCACGTGCTGACCCAACAATACCAATTTTGATCACAATTCCTACTGACAATTTACTGCAATTTTAAGCCACACTTATATTTCTTCTCTATTTAGCATTTCTATCTGGCCTTCTACTTATAGATCCAAAAATCACAAATTCCCACCCTAAGGCATCTCAATTCTCAACACTTCCTAATTGATACTCTATGTCTTTCACATCTTATCTCCAACAAGTTAGGCCACCAATGCAAAATCAATACCCTTACTAGGTCACTTATAATATAACACAACATCCTACTTCTCACATTCCTCAATCACCAGGAATTCAAGTGTCCTATTCACTTCCAGTTTCATTGACCTAATTTTTGTTCCAATCCACTCACAAATCTCTTTCACGACCAGCCAATTAAAAACACAGAATTTGCCTTTGTACCAGTCATCGCCTGACGACACCCTGTTTACCGCCAAGCAGTACATCAATGTATGGGTAAAACTCTAGGTTTTTGTACCTACGATGTATTCAAAATTTCCAGAATTTGATCCAAACGCCAATTACACCAGAACACGATAATTTGCACATAATTTATCAACCTAACGCCCAATGATATTATTCTTTATGTATCATACAACCATTGAGCTATGATAATTCAAGTTATAGGTTTTTCCCTTCCAAAACCCAACCTCTATTCATGGTTAATCATACGTAACTTCTTCAAAGCACCATCAATCCCCAATTCCATAATTTTTATAATATTAATCACACAACATATATCACAAAAAATCACATTCAGAAGTTGTAATGACTCCTGCACCCATTAACACATCAAAAGAATGTTGGACAGTGTCGTGTCGCCTGGCGATGAACTACCGCCAGGCAGTTCATAGCAGAACATAGAAAACTAGGCGGAAAGGAAGTGTTGCCTGACGGCACACTCATGATGTAAGACCCGAGAAATTTAAATAATTAATTAAATAATTATTTAATAAATGCGGGTAATAGGAGCCTTTATGGCATTTAATACAAATGTTTGTGACGTGGAAAAGTACTAGCTCAAGTGGTTGAAAGTATTTATTTATGGGAAAGGACTTGGGTTTGAGTCCTATGTATGCCAATTATATGTGTGTAAATGGTGCAGTTTTTTTTATGTTATATATGGAATGGGAGTAGTGATAATGTAATCCAAAAATTATAGGAATTCTCACGAAACATGTATTGGTTGAATTGGTTGAGCATTTGCTTTGTGATTGAGGGGTTGTGTATTCAAATCTTGCTGAGAATGAAATTGACCTTTTTATTTTAGCTAATATAATTGTAGTCTGGATGTGAAAGGGTGGGTAGACCCTAGACACATTGAGCAGCCAAGGGAATGGAAAAAACAACCCCTAATGAGCTATGAAAGGCAATTATAGACAATTAAAATGCCCTTAAAAGGGGCAAAATAAGGCAGTAGAAGGGTTTTTGAGACTGAAAAACCTAAAGTACATGACGGGTGCGAATTTTTACAAGAGAAGAGAGTCATTCTAGGTTAAAAGGAAAGCTACAATTTTTTTTTTGGGAGAGCCAAGGAAGGCTCCTGAGTATCACGAAGTTAAAGCTAAAAGTCAATTGAAGCAAGACTTTTCAGGTTAGGGGAGTTGTTTTTCTTTTATGCTTATTTGGTAAAAAATTGCATGGTATATTGTATGGAATGAATGAATAAACTCTATTACTGTTTAATTTTCCATGCTCTATGTGATAAGGTTGGAGTTTCGCTGTTTGTGCCTGTTGTTTGATCAAACCCTTAAGATTTGTATGAATAAAATAAGGGTTTCTGCAATGCATGTTTGGGTATGGTTTAAGCTCACGTTTTGGGGAGTCTAATTGAGTTTATAACCTGTTCTTGCGAATGACTTGTCAAAATAGATTATTGGTAATGTTGAAATGGAAATTTGGGCAATGTTTTGGTGTCTGCGTACATGAATAGGGGAGAACTTCTGCTATTCTTGCCCAAGCGAGCAAGGCTCGCCTAGGCGAAAATAGTATAGACTCAAAATCTGGTTTTGTTCGAGCATCTTGCTCAGGCGAGAGCATCTCGCCTAAGCGAGAAATCGGGGGGTTGTGAAGTTTTTCTCGAGAGTCTCGCTTAGGCGAGAAGCCCATGGATTGGGCGATAGAGCATCTCACTCAAGCGAGAGGTCCTTACCTAAGCGAGAAATCGTGAAAAGTCTTGTGTTCTGTGAGCATCATAAATCCTGAGTCCATGGTTAACTATATTGTGTGATGTGAAAGTTGGAAAGCCTTGGGGTATTATGGACTAGACCACTGTCTAAATTTAATAATATATAACTGGGAGTAATTATATTATTGAACTGATATGTTTTCTTTCTATTAATAAGCTCACCCTTTATGTTTGTGCTTGGCGATGATCGTGTAATCCTTTACACGGGAGCAGTTGATGATACATGTGATGATGTTGATGTTTGAGATGGAGAGTGGGGCTACCTTGGGATGGAGCTAGGAATTTTATTATGATTTTATTATTTTATCAAAAGTTTGGAAATTGTAATAAGAATATTATTTAGCTTTAATTAAATGTTTACACACTGAACGATGTTTTAAATTTTCCCACGGTTGGGAATAATGAAACTATGAGGTTATTTTATAAATTATGTATTTTTTTTATTTTAATTAAGTAATTTCCAGTTGGGATGTTACATTTGGTATCAGAGCAAATGTTTTAAGTTTTGCGAAACTGTAGGGAGTGAGCTGATCGCTTTTCCTCTGTGAAACTATTGTGTGTTATTGATTGTTAACAATTGCTTATCTTCTTATATAATTAAAGTTGTTTGATGTTAATAGCTGAAAAATGTGGTGTGCACAGGCAGTGACGAATAAGAGGCGTAGAAATACCGTTGGGGCTTATGAGATTGTGAATGCAATCCATAGGATGGTGGACGCTATGCAGCCTGTTGTAGTGTAGCCGAGGGCGATGATTTCACATGTGAGACCAGTGATGATGGATGACTTCATGCGCCATAAGCCAGTGAAATTCACTGGAAATGCCACACCCGATGAGGCACACACATGGTTAAGGGAATGCGAGAAGATTTTCAGGGTGATAGAGTGTATAGAGGCGCAAAAACTCACATTTACCACCTTTTTCTTGGTGATTGATGCATAGTATTGGTGGATGGGAATGCAACAACAGATGCAGACCCGCGAGGAGGAGGTGAATTGGGCCAACTTCAGGAAAAGGTTCTTGGAGAAGTACTTTCCTAATAGCGCTAAACCTGAGCGTGAAGCTGAGTTCCTCACTATGCAGTAAGGGAACATGTCTGTACAAGCTTATGTGGAGTGGAAAGAGTATTTGGCGAGGTTCTACTCGCAGGTAGTTACTAAGGAGTGGCGCTGCAGGAAATTTGAGGGAGGTCTAAAACATCAACTGAGGCGCTTCATTGTACCACTAAGGGTGAGGGAGTTTCCTGTCTGGGTCGAGCAGGCCAAGAGCGTTGAGCAGCTGGAGATGGGACCAACAAGGTCAGTCGACCCCAAAAGACCAACAATGAGGGCAGACAACATAAGAAGCCCTATAGTCGACCGCAATCATCCTCGTAAAAATTACGGTGCTATATTTGTGGAGGAGAGCACATGAGGAGGGATTGTACTGAGCTGGCTGGTAGCGGAGGGAGTGGTGCTAGCACTCGCAAGTGCTATGCATGTGATCAGCCGGGGCACTTCGCTAATAAGTGTCCTAATAGGAAGACTACTACAAGAGCACGACCTCAGCCACCCTCGACGGTGCGGCCTAGAGCAGCAGGCCGAGTCTTTGCTTTGACCAGCACGCAGGCCACCCAGTCATGTAGCCTTATACTCGATTTTTTCTTATTATTGGGTAACCGGGTTTTAGTGTTATTTGATTCAACAGCTTCGCACTCCTTCATATCTCACGATTGCGTGAAGAAGCTGGGATTGTCGACTCGTGATCTAGGATGCGAGTTAATAGTCTCAACACCAGCATCTGGACAGGTTTCAACTAATTCTGCCTGTATTGGATGCTCAATGGAGGTAGAGGGCAGCGATTAAAGGTGAACCTCGTATGCTTGCCTTTGGAGGGACTGGACTGGTTGTCAAGCAATCACATAGTCATTGATTATGGACGACCCAGAGTGGTGTTCCCAGAATCGGAGGGGATTGAGTTGGTCTCAACTCATGGAGTCTTGAAGAAGATCGAAGACGGAGCTACTTGTCTCATGATAGTGGCTCATGGAGAAAAGAAAAGCTCAAAAGAACAGATCAAAAGTATGTTAGTAGTAGACGAGTATGCTGACGTCTTTCCTGATGAAATACCCGAATTGCCACCTAGTAGGGACATAAATTTCTCTATTGATCTAATCCCTGGAGCGGGTCTAGTGTCGGCGACTCTTTATAGAATGGCACCAGTAGAGTTGGCAGAGTTGAAAAAGCAGATCGAGAATTTGCTAGAGAAGAAGTTTATTAGATCGAGTGCCTCACCATGGGGAGCTCTTGTGTTACTAGGAAAAAAAAAGGATGGGAGTTCTCGACTATGTGTAGACTACCGGTAGTTGAATAAACTGACGATAAAGAACAAGTACCCACTACCGATGATCGATGATTTGCTTAATCAGCTAAGAGGGGCAGGTGCGTTTCCCAAAATTAACACCATGAGATCTTAGTCAAACTGGAAGACGTCTAGAAGATAGCATTCAGATCAAGATATGGACATTACAAGTATGTAGTAATGCCATTTAGGGTGACTAATGCTCCAACAGTCTTCATGGATTACATGAATCAGATTTTTTCCCCCTATTTGGACAATTTTGTGGTGGTGTTCATAGATGACATCCTCATCTGCTCCAAGAATAGGGAGGAACATGCGAATTATCTCAAAATTGTATTGACAGTACTCAGAGAGCATTAGCTCTATGGCAAGCTGTCTAAGTGCGAGTTTTGGTTGGAAGAGGTACAGTTCCTGGAGCATATTATTTTTGCACATGGTATTGCAGTGGATCCAAGCAAGATTGATACCGTGCTGAAATGGGAAAGACCATAGACTGTGACTCAGGTACGAAGCTTCTTGGGATTGGCTGGATACTACAAGAGGATTGTGGAGGGGTTTTCTAAAATGATGAGTCCTTTGACCCAGCTCACTAGAAAAGACCAACCATTCTTCTGGACAAAGAAGAGTGAATAGTGTTTTAAGGAGATGAAGAAGAGATTAACAACAACTCCAGTACTACCTATACCAGACACAAGTAAGAGGTTTGAGGTGTATTGCGACGCGTCTTATCAGGGTTTGGGGTGTGTCTTGATGCAGGAGAAGAGACCAGTAGCCTATGCCTCAAGGCAATTGAAAATTCACGTGAAGAACTACCCAACCCATGATCTAGAGTTGGCTGCGGTAGTGTTCGCTCTTAAGACTTGGAGGCACTACTTGTATGGCTCCCAATTCTAGGTTTTCAACGATCACAAAAGCCTGAAATACTTGTTTGATCAAAGCAGATGAATATGAGACAGAGACCGTGGACAGAGTATCTCAAGGATTATGACTTCGAGTTATGTTATCATCCAGGTAAGGCGAATGTGGTGGCGAACGCCTTGAGTCGGAAAAGGATGCACATGTCAGCGATGATGGTGAAAGAGTTGGAATTGATTGAGAAGCTCAGGGATATGAATCTTGGTATACAGTTGGGAGTGGATTCTATCTAGTGTAGTGCATTGACTTTGACTAGCGACATCCTAGGGATGATCCGAGATGGACAAAAGAGTGACACTGAATTATAGGAGTTTGTGAGTTGGCTGGGTACTGAGAAGGGGAAAGATTATCGGATGGGGTCAGATGGCATTCTGCGATTCAGAGATAGAGTATGTGTACCTGGGAATTGGAGGTTAAGGAAATAGATTCTAAAAGAGGGGCATAAAAGTCATCTTAGCATACATCCAGGAAATAGATTCTAGAAAAGGGGTATAAAAGTCATCTGAAACAGTCCTTCTAGTGGAATGGAATGAAAATTGATGTTGCCGACTTTGTGGCATCATGCTTGGTGTGTCAGAAGGCTAAGATTGAACACCAGAAGCCAGGTGGTACACTACAACCGCTGGATATCCCGAAGTGGAAATGAGACAGCATCGCCACAGACTTCGTGACTCATCTGCCGAGAATAGCTAAAGGGAATGATTCAATATGGTTGATTGTAGACAAGTTGACTAAGTGTGCACATTTCTTGGCAATTAATCAGAAGATTTCAATGGACAAGCTGATTGAGTTATATGTTAGAGAAGTAGTCAGATTGCATGGGGTGCCGAATAACATCGTATCTAGCAAAGATCTGAGATTTACTTCTTGTTTTTGGCAGTCACTACAGGCCGCTTTGGGGACCAAGTTACGGATGAGTTCTGCGTATCATCCTCAGACAGATGGGCAGTTTGAAAGGACGATCCAGTCACTAGAAGATCTGCTGCGAGCATGTGTATTGGATCATATGGGTAGTTGGAGTGAAATGCTTCCATTGGTGGAATTTATGTACAACAACAGCTATCACTCCAATATTGGTATGACACCATATGAGGCCTTGTATGGGCGACAATGCAGAATGCCATTATGCTGGAATCAGGATGATGAGTCGCTGGTGTTGGATCCAGAGTTCTTACAACATACTTCTGAGAAAGTGAAAGTCATTCAGGAAAGAATGAAGGCAACTCAAAGCAGACAAAAGTCCTGCGCAGGTAAGATGAGGAGGCTTTTGGAGTTTAAGGCATGGGATCATGTGTTCCTCAGAGTAATGTCGACAGTTGGCATTGGAAAGGCTATCAAAGCAAGGAAGTTAACTCTGAGATTTGTTGGGCCATATCAGATCCTGAGGAGGATAGGCACGACAACGTATGAGATTGCCTTGCCACCGCATCTAGCAAATCTGCACAACGTATTTCATGTTTCACAGTTAAGGAAATACGTAGCGGATCCCTCACATATGCTGCAATCAGATGACATTCAAATTAGGGAGGATCTGACCGTGAACACGAGACCGGTGAGGATTTTGGACTCTCAAGTGAAGAAGCTGCGAGGAAAGGAGATCCAGATGGTGAAAGTCCTCCGGGATGAGACTACTCAAGAGATGACTTGGGAGATGGAGGATTGCATGAGACAATCCTACCCACACTTGTTTCCTGGTAAGTTCAATTTTCGAGGACGAAAAACTTTTGAGGTGGGGAGAATGTAAGACCCGAGAAATTTAAATAATTAATTAAATGATTATTTAATAAATGCGGGTAATAGGAGCCTTTATGGCATTTAATACAAATATTTGTGACGTGTAAAAGTACTTATTTATGGGAAAGGACTTAGGTTCGAGTCCTATGTATGCCAATTGTTTGTGTGTAAATGGTGCATTTTTTTATGTTATATATGGAATGGGAGTAGTGATAATGTAATCCAAAATTTATAGAGATTATCACGAAACATGTATTGGTTGAATTGGTTGAGCATTTGCTTTGTGATTGAGGGGTTATGTGTTAAATTCTTGCTGAGAACGAAATTGACTTCTTTATTTTAGCTAATATAATTGTAGTCTGAATGCGAAAGGGTGGATAGACTCTAAAGACATTGGGCAACCAAGGGAATGGGAAAAACAGCCCATAATGAGCTATTAAAGGCAATTATAGACAATTAAAAAGCCCTTTTTCTTTTTTTTTTTACCATTACCCATAATTAAGGTCATATAAAAGGGTTTTTTTTACCATTACCCATAATAAAGGTCATATAAAAGGGGCAAAATAAGGAAGTAGAAGGGTTTTTGAGACTGAAATCCCTAGAGTACTAGAAGGGTGCGGATTTTTACAAGAAAGGAGAGTCATTCTGGGTTAAAAGGAAAGCTACAGTTTTTTTTTTTGGGAGAGCTAAGGAGATATATTGTATGGAATGAATGAATAAAATCTATTATTGTTTAATTTTTCGTGCTCTATGTGATGAGGTTGGAGTTTTGCTGTTTGTGCCTGTTGTTTGATCAAACCCTTAAGAGTTGTATGAATATAATAAGGGTTTATGCAATGCATGATTGGGTATGGTTTAAGCTCACGTTTTGGGGAGTCTAATTGAGTTTATAACCTGTTCTTGCGAATGACTTGTCAAAATAGACTATCGGTAATGTTGGAATGGAAACTTTGGGCAATGTTTTGGTGTCTGCGTACATGAACAGGGGAGAACTTCTGCTATTCTCGCCCAAGCGAGCAAGTCTCGCCTAGGCGAAAATAGCAGAGACTCAAAATCTGGTTTTGTTCGAGCATCTTGCTCAAGCGAGAGCATCTCGCCTAAGCGAGAAATTAAGGGGTTGTGAAGTTTTGCTCGAGAGTCTCGCTAAGGCGAGTAGCCCATGGATTGGGCGATAAAGCATCTTGCTCAGGCGAGATGTCCTCGCCTAAGCGAGAAATCGTGAAAAGTCTTGTGTCCTGCCGGACTCGCCGCCTAGGCGAGGGGTTTGGTTTTAGGCGACTGGTGATCTCGCCTAAGCGAGACTTAGCAGTGAGCCACTATAGCACGTCTGCTCAAGTGAGGAAGCTTAGCTTAAGCAGGACATACCTGGTCGCTCAAGCGAAGGCTTCTAGCCCAAGCGAATATAGTGCAGTTTGTGTACGTTATTTGTATGCCTTGATGCGAACGTGGATCAGGAGATGTTGTGCCATGAGCGGGTAGGTTCATGGATGGTGGTTATCATGTGATGGTATGAGCGGGGAGGTTCATACCTTGTTACTCTCATGTGGGGATACGAGCGAGATAGGTTCGTATGTTCCGTGCTCACATTCGTGAGATGCTGCGTGCGAGGAGGTACATATCTGGTGGATCACATGTGTTGGACTACAGGCGGATAGGTCCGTAGAGTAGGACTACAAATAGGGAGGTTTGTAGAGGCAGGACCATGAGCGGGCAGGTTCGTGTGAGCATCATAAATCATGAGTCCATGGTTAACTATGTTGTGTGATGTGAAGGTTGGAATGCCTTGGGGTATTAAAGACTTGACCATTGTCTAAATTTAATATTATATAACTGGGAGTAATTATATTATTGAACTAATGTGTTTTCTTTCTATTAATAAGCTCACCCTTTCTATTTGTGTTTGGCGATGATCGTGTAATCCTTTACATGGGAGCAGTTGATGATACAGGTGATGTTGTTGATGTTTGAGACAAAGAATAGGGCTAGCTTGGGATGGAGCTAGGAATTTTATTATGATTTTATTATTTTATCAAAAGTTTGGAAATTGTAATAAGACTGTTATTTTGCTTTAATTAAATGTTTACACATTGAACGATGTTTTAAATTTTCCCGCGGTTGGGAATAATGAAACTATGAGGTTATTTTATAAATTATGTATTTATTTATTTTAATTAAGTAATTTTCGGTAGGGATGTTACACATGACCGCCAGGGAGTTTTTTGGCGAAAACCCAGAAACTATGAAAAACAACGTAAAAGAGATGGAATTTCATGCAATAAGTCATGGCAATGTTAAACACAATATTCACAAATCCAAACAGATAAGAATAGCTTCCCTTACTTGGATTCCTTGCTCAAATTTCGAATTTGTTGTGTGTCCTTAAACCAAAACTCTCCTAGCCTTTCACGCCAAAAGAAAATTTGGCAAAAAGAAAGTTTAATCCATTTTTAGCAAGGTTTGAACCCACAACCATTCAATCACAAAGCAAATGCACAACCAATTCAACCAATTCATGTTTCGTGATAATTTCCATAATTTAGGATTACATTATCACTAATCACGTTCAAACATCACCTTAAAATAGTACCCATATTAAAATAACATACAATTAGCATACATAAGACTTGAACCCAAGTCTTTTCATATAGTCAAGTACTCTCAACCATTTGAGCTAGTACTTTTCCACATCATAATACTCCACATTAAATGTCATAAAAGCTCCTTACCACCCGCATTTATTAAATAATTATTTATTTAATTATTTAAATTTTTCGGGTCTTACACTTTGCCACTTCACTTGGCAAACCTGCACAATGTCTTCCATGTATGCTTGTTATGTGTTATTTAATTGCTTATTATTTTAATAATATGCATGATCATGATGGGTGATAATATAATCCTAGAATTATAAGAATTATCACGAAACATGAGTTGGTTGAATCGTTGTGCATTGATTTGACATTGACATGGTTATAGGTTCGAACCTTATGTAAATCCAAATTAAACTTTCTTTTTGCCAAAATTCTCTTTGACATGAATGTGAAAGGGCGGAGAAACCCTAGCTGACAAAGGAGGCAGCCAAGAAGGGGGTGCTAGAAAACAACCCATAATCAACTATGAATGACCATTAACTTCATGATTAAAGACAAATTCGTTTTTGGAACATTAACCTACCATTAAGACACCATTAAAATACCAATTGAGAGAGTAGAAGGGTTTTTGAGTCTGAATATTGAAGAGTATTGTAAGGTGCACGAATTCAAAGAAAAGTAGTGGTTAGTGAGTGAAATAGAGGAGCGAGATTGTGGGAGAGCTAAGAGAAACCATTGGTGATCAAGGAGGGAACTCTAGAATTGTCTTTTAAGCAAGGAAACCAGGTTAGGGGAGTTGAACCCGTAATTTTTATGTCATTGTGTTAATTGCATGATGTATGATGTGAGATTACATGCTTTCCCTTCGAATCAACTCGAAATTCTAGGTTTCCGGAAAATTTCCAGAAACCGCTTGGAGGACGATGAACAACTGCCAGGCAACTCATCCTGTTATGCTTGTTCCTGGGTTCCAGAGATGGAACCGTCTAGCAGCATGAGCTTACTCGCCAAACGATGCTTGGCTATTCACCCAGTTTTCTTGGGTTTTGTTTGGATGGCCTGGCGGTGATGAACACATGTCACGTGACGCAAGCCATGTTGGCTCAATTTTGATGTTCTAAGAGTTCTAGGTTGATTTTGATTGGTGGAAAGGGTGCTTAAATCATTAATTGATCAAATGGAAGTGAATAATTGTGAAATTCATGAGGTGATAAGGGAAATTTGGAGGATTGTTGCATGCTCTCGTTCTAGGGTTTGAAAATTTGGGAATTCTTGCGTTAGGAATCAATTGCAGCTTGAATTGGACTTGATTGAAGTGTTATACGTTATTTTACCACTTGAGTACAAATATGTGTGTTAAGATTCGATGAATTGGTCAAATCTTGGTGATGGGGATTTTTGGGGTTCATATAGGTGCAATACCATTTCTAGAAATTTTCCAAAGAGTAATGCACCGCTTGGCGGCTTTTAGGCTTCCGCCAACAGTGACAACAATAGAGTTTTTTATGGGTGGAGGTTCGCAAGGTTGGGCTTCCATGAGTGGGTACAGTAGTTTATAAGTAAAGTAAATGAAATGAGAGGACTATAATAGAGGTGTGTCATGGTGGGAATTATGAATGGAGAGTGAATATGTGGGTAAAATAAGTGGATGGGCTATTGAGTATTATTTGGCTTGAATACAATTGAAAAAATTAGTTACTTGTTAAAGGAGACACACGAAGTTATACCTATAAGCATGAAAGAAACTGGACTAGGAAGGGCTATGACAGAATGATAACAAATTTCATTGAGAGTACCTAGTTTTGCCATAAGTTAATGACGTTGAACAACATGAGTTCACATGCTTAAATATATATACTAGTGAATTGAGGTATGTAAATTAAGTAAGATGAATTGGTAAGGGGCTGAAAACACCTAGTAATGCAGATTGTAACTTGGGTAGTAATTGGAATAGGTTAGTGCCTTAAACAACATTCAGAAGTGTGCAAAACTAGCAACCTCGGGTACTAGTGTAGCGCCTGGCGGCAAGGATTGGACCGTCAGGCGATAATTACATTTTCATGAAGGCCCTGCAATGTGAGGCACCTAGTGGTGAGTGTTGTCCCGCCAGGTGATATATGCATCACAAAGGCATCAGAGGCGCTTGGTGCCTGGCGGTACATGTCCCCCGTTAGGCGGTCTGGAAGCGTGTTTCGCCTAGCGACTTAGGAGCAGCGTCAGGCGATATTGTAGAAGCAGAATGTTGGTGTTCCTTGAGTTGTGGCTCAGAACGTATCCCTTGAGTTGTGGCTCGGGATAGGGGTTAAGCACATGGCATTACTTAAGTTGTGGCTCAGAATAGCATCTCGTGAGTTGTGGCTCGGGATGGCGGATGAACACCAGGAACTATTGAGTTGTGGCTCGGGTAGACAAGTGTTGTCGGTGTAAGTGTGTGGGTTGTGGCTCGTACGACGGGTCTAGATAGATTGACCTCCTTGGTATGAGACCATCGAGTTTGGTAGTCTTGAGACATTACGAATGATAATCGTATTGGGAACTCCACCTAGCGTTATGGAGTGTGGTCCTTAGCATGGTTTCCCGCACGTGCTCTACTAGTTGTGGTTGGTAGGTGTGGTAGCAAGACACCTCGAGGTACTCATCAGAAGACATAGAACACGAGTAATATGGTGGTGGCCATGTGATAACGAATTTCATTGAGAGTACCTAGTTTTGCAATAAATTTGTAAACACTTATGTGACATTTTTATATTTATTTCGAGTTTATAATTTATGGATTTTGGATTATTTGCTTGTGTAATAAATGTTTTCATTCCCCGTGTTTTAGGGATTGAGACACGATAAATGATGTTTTTTTATATATATCTCTAATTTATTTTATTAAAAATTCGTAATATGCAGTCAGGATGTTACAAGAGGTGTTGAGCTCGTGATTTTGACGTGATTGGTTAAATTGTATATGTATGAAATAAATTATGCATCATTCATCTATGTACATATCTCGAGTTTTTGGGTTTCTGGAAAGTTTTCCAAAAACTGCCTGGCGGACATTCAAACCCAGGTTCTCAGTTTCCGCTTTGAATCGCTTGGCGGCGAAAAACTATCGCCAGGCGATGTATGCAAGGCTGTTGTGTTTTGGGTGTTATTTAGTTTCTGGGAACTTGAGGGACTCATGGGAGTCTCTATAATCCGGGATGCTGAGCAATTAGACTAATTGTGTGGTGATAACCAATAATTTCTATTATTCAATGGAGATTGATATATATAAGTACTAGGGTTGAATATTTGGGGGATTTATGTTATGAAACAGATTGTGTAATCAATAGCAATACAATTCAGGTGTTGGAAATTCTGATGTAATAAGAGTAATTAATTGCATATGCGTGAAGTGTATAAAGTGGAAAATAGAGAAACTAGCCTGGAATCGAACTTTGGGTTTCTCGCAGGTGCATGGCAAAATTTTGGGTTTCCCAGGTGCCGCTAGGCGCCAACACAAAGGCAAGGGGTTATGCGTGGCTCTTGGGTACAATTGTGAGTTGGGTCTCTACAGAAGTAGAATTTAATTATGATATAAATTATAGGTCATTAGACAGGGGCCTAGGATAGTTTATTTATGAATTAGTAGTATGAATTAACTTGGGGTTAATTGGGGTTTGGGAAGAATCATGAAAATAACAACACTATAGTAAAGGCGTCATTAAATTAGAGTCCTGCTGGATTGAAAGGCATAATACAATTAGGAACTTAAGTGTCAATGAAGATGCATGAGTTGGATATGAGGTGAATTAGGGGTTAAAGTTGGACTCTTAGGGGGGTTGAAATTGGGTGTACATGGAGGTAGAAATTGGGAACAGTGGTAGCATCTTTGCGATATGAGGTGACTTTGGCATATTGATGTAAGCATAGGTTGTATTTGGTTATTTCAAATGGATGGTATGATGGAATTGGTGAATAGATTTGGGAATAAAAAAATTAGTAAGACCATGGAGTATAGGTTACCATTCATTTGAATGAGACTTAAATAACTGATCGTACTGTGGGGAACTTGTAATGGTCAAATTGTATCCTAGTTCGTATGAAGTGAAAACCAGTAAACTCGTGTACTAGTGTAGCACCTGGCGGTGAGGTTTGAATCGCCAAGCGAAAGCTACAAAACAGAAGGTCCTGGAACGCGAGGCGCCTAGCAGTGAATGTTGTCCCGCCAGGCGATATCTGCAGGGTAGAGGCATCAAAGGTAGAGCTGTCAAAATGGGTTGGAACCTGCGAGCCAACCCGGCTCACCACGGGTTTGGACCGGGTTGGGTTGAAATTTTTTTACAAATTTTAATACGGGTTGATTTTTGACCCGACTCATTTAGAACCCAGCTCATCCGGGTTGAACCCGTGGTGAGCCGGGTTGGCTCCTTAACCCGCAGATAAAAGGATCACACAAGTGTTTTTATTTTATTTTTATTAAGTTGGGCTTTACATTTGGGTCATGTGAGGTTGTTTTTTTATCGAACACAAATAATTTGTAATTTTTTTTTATTTTGGTTTGTATTTGGATTGTATTAAAGTTTATTTAGATTTTAATTAGAATTGCAATTTAGTTTTGACTGAAAAAAAATAAAAAAATAAATTTCTTTTTAATTAAGTGAACCCGTAAGCCAACCCGTTTAACCCATCAACCCGTGGTGGGTCGGACCGGGTTCAAATTTTTTTGGCTCGCTAAAAAGTGAGCCGGGTTGGGTTGGCTCACTAAATCATCAACTCGTGGTGGGTCGAGCCGGATCGGACCTAGTTACCCGTTTTGACAGCTCTAATCAAAGGCGCTCGGCGCCTGGTAGTACGCAGCCCCTGTCACGCGGTCTGAAAGCAAAGTTCGCCTGGTGGCTCAGGAGTAGCACCAAGCGATAACCTAAAGTCAGAATGTCTGTGTTCTTTTGATGTGTGTGGTCTACAAGGCTTTAGTGATACCTTAAAGGTCAGCTTACTGGAGTGTTCCTTGAGTTTTGGCTCGGAACGTATCCCTTGAGTTGTGGCTCAAGATGGCGGATGAACACGAAGAACTCTTGAGTTGTGACTCAGGTTGGTGAGTGTTACCGTTGCGACTGTGCGAGTTGTGGCTCGTATGGATGGGTTCAAATAGATTGCCCTCCCCAGTATTTAGTTGACGAATTTGGTAGTCTTGGGACGTTACGAATTATGTTCATTGATGAGTCATTATTTTCTTCTATTCCACTAGCCTTTGTGCACCCATTAGACAGTTGATTAGTGCTTAATTGTTCATCATTAGAGTGTTTTTCATCTGTTGGGCTTTATTGGGCCACTGT
>Ga0099822_1002488_pt1 | contig 22978 bp, 10 predicted proteins | sample CowpeawhiteBW_FD_76839 | JGI IMG/M metagenome (GOLD analysis project Ga0099822, IMG submission 76839) | Root nodule microbial communities of legume samples collected from California USA - Cow pea white BW | ecosystem: Host-associated > Plants > Roots > Nodule | place: USA: California | collected... | reverse complement strand
GCTTTATTTCTTGATTTAATGGTATCCAATTATCCATTACATCTAAATGTATTTCAAAATTTAAAATCCAATATAAGGAATTCTTCCTTGCAATATCAAGGGTCACAAATCCAAATTTTGCAATATTTCGCGTGTTTAGAACTAACACATAAAATAATAATATTAATAATAATAATCATCATCATCAAAATAATAATATTAATAATAATCATCGTCATAATAAAAATAAATAATAAGACGGAGATAAAAATTGATAAGGTCAAACAATTCTTATCACAAGAGGAAGAATATAAGGTAAAATTATAAATTGAGAAAGGATTAGAAAGAGCCTGGATTGAGACACGCAGAGCCCTGTCATTAGAGAGAAAAAGCTTTCACTGGTCCTCAGTTGGTTGGAACATCGTGCTGATAACGTGTTATGAAATAAAGTGAATAACATAGAGAATAACGACAGATAATAGAGAAGAGAAGAAACAAGAGAGAATAGAGAATGAGAGAATAGGGAACAACTCATCTGTCTATTATTATTGATAGGAAGAGTCCTATTTATAGATACAATATGTAATCCATAAAGGAAACAAATCAACTTAGTTAATACAAATATTTACCATAAAAAGTAATTGATCATACGAGTAAATGTATCAAATCGAAGGATAATCATTAATTCATAACACAAACATATTATTAATCTCATTATTTTCTTCCACATTAATCATAACCTATCTCCTACCCGCAGGACAGTAACACATTATGATACTTCCTACAGTTTAAAATATTGTGGTTTAAAGTTCTTTTTAGATAGATTAATAACAATAAATGTCATTTATTAAAATAATTTTACTTAATTAAAATTTCTGAATAGATATATCTCTTCTCTTATAAATTTAACGTTGATAATATAATTCATCTTGAAGTAAAAAAAATGAAAATATTAACACTACTAAAAATTAAGAACCATCGAATTTAAACTTTTTGGAAAAAATATGAAAAATGTAGTGATAATAAGTTAGAAGAAAATAAGTTCCAGGAGAGAAAATTGCAGAAAAATTGTTAGTACAAAAATAAGAATATATATATATATATATATATATATATATATATATATATATATATATATATAGAGAGAGAGAGAGAGAGAGAGAGAGAGAGAGAATTTAAAATATTCTTAAAAAATAAAATTTCTGAGTAAATAATAGGTACTAAAATATTTCTTTATATTCAGTCCAATTTTAATTTTAATACAAGGATGTTTTAGTTGTTTTTTTATATTTAGTTAACTTTTTTTTAATCATATCAATCAAATTACATTTACAACTTTTTATTCATTTTTTTGTTACTTTCTTTCAATTCAAACAATTTTATTTTCCATTCTCATTTTTATCTTCTTTTTCTTCGGTTTCCATCCTAACCCAAAGAAAAAAAAAGAATAAATTATACTTCTATTATTCAATATAGGTTTGGAAGCTATGCCTTATCAGGTATTAGTGAACAGGTGTTTAGGTGTACTTGACCCTTAAAATAGACTACAGAAAAATTTAGAGAAAAATAAATTGGAGTTTTTTTTGTACCACTAACACTAATTGCCAACTCATTTTAGGAATATTTTAGTCATTAAAAAAATTATTTTTTGTGTTCATAAATAAGAAAGAGTAAAGAGCAAAATAATAAGGGTAAAATATGTGTAAAATATGTATAAAAATTTGTTTAGTGTCAAAATAATACTACCCACATAAATATTAAACAAGCAGCTGATGGAAAACGCAACAGTAATTCAAAAATTGAAACTAAAAAAACCTTGTTTGGTTTTCTAAAGTCTAATTATAATCTTATGATGTAATCTTCAATCAGTACATGCAATTAAACTGTGTTTTCTTGAAAATTGATGTGCAGTGGGAAAACTCCCAATATATATATTTAAACTATAGCTTACTTCGCATGTAGAAAAGTTTATAATAAAAATTATATCAAAGAAAAATAGCGATTTTTCCTATCTAACATTAATAAAAAATAAACACCGGCTTAAAGCTCTTCCGAGTTTATAACCATAACTCTTTTATGATAAAATTTAATTTTTCAAAAGATTATTCCCCTTGAACAAGATATGATATTGTTACATTCCACAACAAATCTAACAAACTATATTTAACAGAAGGCAATCATGCCCATGTTGTTGGGTATTATAAAACAATCCCACATATATAACTCAGGTTTATCACAAATGATGAAGTTACTGTGTCCTCATTCTGCTGCTTTCAGCTGCCCTTACTTGAGAGAAATATGGATGTGCCTACGGGAATACATCAAGGAAAAAAAATGTTAAATCAAAAGACCATATAATATAGTGAAAATTGAGCAACTCTCAACAAGAACATAACAATGTTACGATAAATTAATGACTTCTTCATACCATTGCTTCTCTTGCTGTAAGCCTGTCCTGGTGATCGTATCGAAGGAGCTTATCAAGAAAATCAATTGCCTGCATATCCGATATTTTGAATCAATTAAAGACCCTTTATGAATAGTTAATTACAGTATAAACGAATTGGTAAGTCCAAATGCCATAATGGAACACGGGTTAAATTACCTCAGGAGACACGAGATGTTGATTATCAGCATTAATAAATTTAGACCAAGGTTTGCGACTGTGCCTGCAATTCAATAGCGTAACACAAAAATGAGTAAAAATAATAATATTGCGTATAATCAGGAAGAGAGAAAGTCAAAGAAAAGCAGTAAACTTCTAAGAAGAGAACTCGGATTCTACCGCAGTGGCATGAACTAGTGACAGAACGATGTGAATAAAGTATATTTAAACTGGTATGAAATAAGCAGAGAATGAAATTAGAATATGATACCTTCCAACTAGTGCATCAAGTTGAGGATCAAGCTCCAGATGATACTTATTCAGATATGCATTTAGTTCATCAGTACCAAGCACCTGCGGATCACATAAAAAAGAAAAGAAAATGAAAACCTACAAACCTGGAAAGAAAAGTATCTCCCTAAATGATCAATAGGAAGGGAAAAGTGGTCTAGAATTATATCTTTTAGCATGTTAAACAACAAATAATTCAGTCATACTTAAGATCCCCCGTAAAATGATAAGATATTTCTGTAAGAAGCTTAAACAGATTAACTGGCAGAGTGTCAACATATTGATTTTGCAATTTTATACATTATTAAACCACCGTAAATGTTACCTTAGCTATTTTTACAAGTTGGTCATGGTTGTCGTGTCCATAAAAGAAAGGCTCCTTGCGAAATATCTACACCAATTAAAATGATTATAACCCACATTACACGCTCTTACACTTGTAGATTCAGAATTAGACTTCATATTAAATAATAGCAAGGGTCTGGCACATATAACCAGTAAGTTGTAGACTATAGTTAGATTATTCTAACCATTCCAGCAAACATGCAGCCAAGACTCCACATGTCTAATGAGTAGTCATAATCTTGCAAATCAACTAGAAGTTCAGGGCCCTTAAAGTATCTGCAAAATAAAAGCATAGCACATGACATTTTTTTTGGTGGTCATTTATAAACTTTTCCAAAACTTAGTCCCATATAGCACTATCATACAAGTCTCACAAAATTTAAACAATATCTTTCCCTGGTCAATTCCATATCCAACTAACAAATATAGGCAAATTAGAAACAAATTAAAAGGGGAAATCCAAAAGTGAATTAATGCTGGCGCCTAGAAGGAAGCTGAGAATGTGTACATGACTATAAACCAAGTGTAAGATTACGGAGCTGAATATGTTTACTAACAATGAGTTGACAGAAATTTACATAACCAGACAAAATGAACTAGGGTATGTTTCGGCTGGATATAACAAAAGTTCTTTGACCCCTAGTTCTTCCAACCCCATTCCTTCATGGGTATCCCTTATATGCCTAACAGCCCTCACACACGGCAACAAATGACTGGTCCTGTTTTTAATACCTTCAGCTATACCTTTAAATTATTGCTTAATAGGAACTATGGATTAAATAACGAAATGGGTTTATTTAACAAGTCTTAAAATGAAAAGTACAGTAACTTTGGTGCGTGCACATTAGCCTGCTACATCAAGCCCCATCATCAAGGTTAAATTGCTTCAGAGTCAACAAAAATATGCCTGAACTAGTCACCTGTGTCTTTAGATAACAATTGCACATTGATCCTTGACAGTACTCATTGATTTATGCATGTTCATGAAGAGCTTAGTGTACTATAAGCTTCTGAAAAAAATAGTCTAGTAATTGTTCAAAATTGTCTCTTCAAAAATTAAACAAAAAACGTAGCTGAAAACGAGAGCTTAAATAAGCTCATGAGATATTTGTACACTTGTAAACTCGAATTGTAAATAAGGGTTTACTTCATATAGGATACTATTGAAATACCGATAAATAACATGACAATTTATCATTTTAATTATATAATAATGCAAAATATTAAACCTTAATAATAAAGCAACACCAAGTAAAACATAAGCTCATTTATAAGTTCTTAATAAGATAAAATTAAAATATCTAAGAAGAGAGAAATATCTTCAAATAAGATTGAGTTTCAAATTGTGCGCAGCAGAGAGAATAAGAATGATTGTGCAGCTTCAACACATTCAGAATCCACAACACTGCAGGGAGAAAATGTTGTTGCCGCTTGCTTCAGCCTCAACACAGAGAATGGCTAGTGATGGACATTACAGAGAACAGCATTGCAAGAGCAAAGAAGTCAAGCTTCACAAGTACAGAGAAGGATGTCATGATTGTATAGCAAACAGAGAAGGGAGGTGAGAGCAGACCAACCATAATGATGAGAGCAGCAGCTGTCCCCAATTTCCACTAGCAGCAACAAAGAAATGGGATTGCCAAGAACCCCATTCTTCCTTTTTCTCTTACTTTTGCAAGCAAAATGACATTAAGTGGCCTCATTTTCAATTAAACAAATAATAAAAAAAAGCTGAACTCGCCAACTGGGATGCGACCTCAGGACAAGTTCACCGGAGTTTACATTGAGCCCACTCAAACACTTAAATACAATTCTACAAGTCAACTCGAACAAGAGGCATGAGCTTGTACGTTTTTGGGAGTTAAAACTTGAGTTTGATAACCAAGAAAAAACACAATTGGTTGACAAAAACTTTAGGAATAGACCAGTTTGAGGTGGTTGCATGGTTTTAAACAGTGGTTTTTGTATACAACTATTAAAACAATCAGTGTTCAGCTAGAGAGGAGCTCAATTATTTTTTCACTCAATTTTGAAACACTTTGAACTCAATTTTTAAAATCAAAAAGTTTTTTGACTTTTGGTTTTCAATCATGAAATCCACTTATTCAATCATAAAATATATTGATCAAGTCTCCACATCTTCTGAATGATGTTAGCGGATATATACCTACTTGGGAAGCAATAATTCTAATAATCAATTTGTATTAAAAATTCATACTCAAATGAGCTCACTACACCTTACTGTTTTTTGATTTATGATATATACTAATATACTTAGGCTCATCCATTGCATAAATCTTTTATTATTATACTTCAGAAATAGATTTGTGACCATAGTCAATTGGCCAGAACATTACCTTGAAGCCACACGAACATTGTATTCCTTTCCAGGGTGATAAAATTCAGCAAGACCCCAATCTATCAGGCGGAGTTTCCGTAATTCATGATCTATCATAACATTATGAGGTTTCACATCTCTATGCATTATGCCTTGGGAATGGCAGTAATCTAAGGCCTGCAATTCACAAATAAAGCTTTCATTCAACAAGAAAAAGGTCCTTCACGTGTATTTCTGCAAATGTAAAGTAATAATATTTTACATGATGCATACACATAATCAGATGCAAAATTTATTTAAACCTTGTTTAAAACAAAGATACTGCAATTACTTTTAATGAAAAATATATAAAGGAAAGGACACAGAACATTAGTCCAGGTATAGCACGAGAGATTGAAAAATTATATTACCTTGAGAAGCTCGTATATATAATAGCGTATGTCATAATCAGTCAAGGTTGGATACAAAACTTTAAAATCTGTACTGTTGACATACTCAAATATTAAGCTAGGAGTTTTAGAGTGTTGATCTCTGACAATATCAAGAAGCTTAACAATATTTGGTCCCCCACAAAGGTTCTGAAGTATTTTTATCTCTCTTTTAATCTGCAAAAAGAAGTTAAATATATCAAGAGGTAACATAAAAATCTCATAAGAACTGAATGTTTCATTGCATAAACACCATATAATAAAAAAACTATTTCAAAAAATTGAAGATATATACTAAATCCAAAAATGTGAAGAGCACTTTGATGTTCTACTCAAAAAATTGGAACTGAAGTTGTATTTCTTCATGCCCCAAATGATTCACATTACAAGTTGGACTTAAGGTTTGGCTACCAACTCCACTAACAATTTAAAAAATAAGAATTGCAGAACCAGGTTGCTGAGGTGAAGCAGAACAGCTCTATGTCCTGTTCTTGGTGTGCAATCCCACATCTCAACCCCTCCTTTCCTGCATTTTGTTTCAAAAAGAGGATGCCCTACAGATGCCTAAAGTCCTTGTTTAATCTAATCATGGATATGCATACTAGGGATATACAAAAAAATCTATCCCTCATTGCATGCTGATGCAATTTTGCAGATGATATAATGTTAGCTAAGAAACCAAGGGAAGCAGTTAACTCTCAACTCAAACTTTGGAGACAACTTCGAAAGCAAAGGGCCAACACTAGAGCAGAATTAAGACAAAGTATATGCGCGGTAATTTTAGCAAGAGACAATAATGTGTCTCAGAAGAAACTGAGAAAAGATGTCATACCGCATATTTCTAAATTAAAAGTCTAGAACAAAAAATAAAAAATGAATGGAAAACAGATGAGGATGTTACACAATTTGGGGGCTATTTATGTTTGAAAAGTGCCAACCAAATTCATAGGTCAGTTTTATCCTAGTGCCATACACTCAACAATATTTTATTGTAGTGACGGTCCTTAAAGGGACTGCAAGAAAAAAATATTGGAATAGTATAAACAAGTAAAGATGGATGTGTGGTCATACAAGAAAGAAAAAAAAAATGATTGTATATGATGAGAGATGCATCGATAAAAGTGGTCTGGACATGTTTAAAGAAGACCGAGGGAGAACAGGAGGAATAATACATGGTTTTGGTTTCTATGAAGAGGAGAGGGAAGCCACTATGGATTGGAGGAAGTAGTGAACAAGGATTTCATTGTAAATAACTATTAAGAAATGGGTTTAAACTTAACTCATCCTTAAAAAGCCAACTAGTAAGATGAGGATTGTCCCTACTTAGATACCATAAATTGATCTAATCTCTAATCGATTTAGAATCTTCAACACTCCCTCTCATGCTGAAACATATGGGACTACATATTCAGAGGTGGTTCAATAGGGGCCCATATCGAGTGGTGAGATAGACCCAATAAACCTCACTAGAAGAGGCTTTGATATCATATTAAGAAGTGAGTTTAAGTATAACTCATTCTCACAAAAACCTCCAGTATTTAATCGAACAAAAAAGTGTAGCGTGATCCATGCAAACAACCTTGTGTAATTAATAATCCTTGAAGCCCACCAATATTTAGGGGGACACGGAGTTACACAATTTTTCAGCTAAGGTGAACTAGTTCGAACTATGAAGCTACTCTTCTCTATTCAAAGCATAACTTCCAAAGGTCAAATACTATGTCTTTTGTTTTATGTTTATTTTTTTGGAAATAATTATTGCACAACTATGTTAAGGAGATTGTGCAGAGTTGTCCAGTGTTATCCAACAGCTCACAAGAAAATAGTGAAAGAGTATGTGTGAAACTTGTGCGTAAATTTTAGGAGAACACTTCCCATGAAGCACCCCTGCTTGACCTTTTACTCGTAGTCTCCAGGTCCCAAAGTTCGAAAACAGCATCAATGCAAAAACAAAATCTCACCTTTTTTTTCTTAACAGGCTTGAGAATCTTAATTATACAGCGGTCGTTGCTATTAACATTTATGCCTTCAAAAACTTCACTGTACTTCCCCCTTCCCACTTTTCGGACAACCTCATAATCATCCTGATCGCTGAAAATAGCACACAGAAAATTCATAAATAAGATAATTGGAATGGGAAACGTAAAGCCTCATAAATATTAGACCTAATGCATATCCTCCCGACGAACCTTGCTCACAGAATCAACAAAAGCTTTAAGTATTTCATTTTAGACTACATATAACAGCTACATCAACCAATTTCAAATGACAAGGTGATTCGTCATGGTCAATCGGCTTCTCCGAGTTCATACCACACACCAAACGTAAGAGGGCAAAGAGATCCAATAATATATAATCATAACACAAACGACAGCATTCAGCATCCCCATTGGAAATCAAAACATGAAAAGAATGTGACATAAAATTGTTAAAGGTTTAGGTATATGAAACGGAGGACAAGTAACCAAAACTAGAAAAACGGCACCTAAGGCTCATAACCTACAAGGAAAAATATCCATTAATTGAGAATTGTGGCTAATCAAGGAGCAACAGAAAGCTTGGAAAACAAATTAGATAAGGAATCAACAAAAGGATGAGAAATATAATAGAGATGGGAATAATACCCCCATTGAACGGTGAGAGACTCGTAATCCCAGTACTCTTTGGGGCGAAGAACGTTGACATCGGTGTAGACACGCGCCTTCGACATGGGTTGGGGGTTGGAACCCGAGATCTGGGTTCTGTGGAGCTGATGAAGGATTGTGGTGGTCTTAGTTTCAATGAGGTGGGTGGGGATGCGCAGGTTAGGGGGTTGCGCAACCGGCGCACGCAAGGCGACAAGGGTGCATACTAGCAAGAAGCGGAGAAGTAGTGCCGGTGGTTCGTGCGCATATTTAATGCGTGTGTAGGGATAATAACACATACTTTTTACATTCTCTGATATATTTTTTTATATGTAAAAGTGTCAAACCAATAGTACCTACCCCTCCGCTTTTGCGGTAACTTTTTTTGGAATTGTTTGAGGTTTGAGGATCATTTCCCTTACTCAATAAAGCTGCTATACTAGGGTCTCCCTCCTGCCATTTTAGGTCCTCAAAATAAATTTATTTCAATTACCAATGTGGTCTGTGATGCTTGACCATGCACAAAAAATAGCCACCAATGGTACTGTATATCATCAAAATGAAAGCACAAATATGGTTTGGAAATAACTTAATAAGTCTTCTCCCCAAACTCTTCTAGTATTTCTTCAGAACACTGAGAATTCAATGTGCAACATTACTTAAATTTTTTACAACCATATCATGTCTGAAATTTCGTTCGATCAGTTTTGAATGAAAACATATGCAGCACAACCATCGGAACATGTTTCAAATGTATATGTGGACTTTAATAAAGAGAACCATTAGTAATTTTGACAAATTTTAATATATAAAATGTGTACGGAGAATAGTGTTGCTAATATTCATTTTATTCTAAACAAGTTTTGTCTTTAACTTTTAAATTGTTAACTAAAATTGAAAGTTTCCAAAATGGTCCAAGTTATGTAAATTGATGGGAAAGACTTGCTGCCCCATATCATTTTTCTCCTGCACCCTAACACTTCCGGAATTAATTTTTCAGAATACAAAAATAGTTCCGGAAATTTCTTTTTCCAGATAGCAATCAATGGAACAAATTTTCCGGTAATTGTTTTGATGGTGTGGATGAATAAATTTGTACGGATGCAGGACGCAACACCCTAACTCGATTTATACATTTTTGTATGAAGTAGATTAAAAAAACAGCGATAAAATTATTTAGAACACCAAAAAAGTTTATAGTAGCCTTACACGTTCGTCTTTTCAAATGAGCGCATGGTAGCAGGTGTGTGCAATACCAATTGAAAAATGCCAAACTCTCAAAAGTAATTCTGATGTAACAAGTTGTTGCCCCATTATGAATATAACCTCCAAACTGTCCATTCGTTTAGAATAGAACAGACTTCTAACTTTCAAATCAAAGCATTGCAATGGACCTGCTGCTGCACCTTTAAAATAATACCAGACTTTAATCACCATGTATTTATAAATGTTTTAAATATATCTACAATAAAAAAACTTCCATCTTAAAATTGATGTAGGAATTAAGATTGCCACGGATGTTATAAAAGACATTCAAGAAAATTATTGAACTAGTAATTACCACTTGGTTTGAATATACAAAATAAACATTGTTAGTAACTTGGTATACATCTTTCCTGCAGCCAATTTAAGATTTTAAGCCTTCCTCAAAACTTGACTAAGAAAATAAACAAGAGATGAAAAGTCTAGATAATTTTGGACTCGATAAACATTTGCCACTCAATGAATGAAATTCACTATGTTCCAGCCTGGCTGCAGCAGGTTCTTCCACGCACCACGGCATTCTTTCGGTGCATGCTGGGGTTGCCACAATACGAATATTATATTGCAAAAGTGACAAGAATCAGAAAATTTGGAAAGCACTAGTCAGCTTATGCATATCCTGTAGTAAATGGATTCATACATGCATAAGTCAACAGAAGGTGCACCAGAATTTACCATTGGAAAAAAAACGACCTTTTCATTCGACCAACCAAAGCAACCTGCAGAGTTTTGTCCAAACAAATTTTGAAAATGGCCACTGTTTCTCAAACCATGAGAGGAAATTGTGGCATGACGATCACAATGCGAAGAGTATAAAGACTATGACAGAATTATTCTGTATCTACATCTTTTATAAGGTTTTTTTAGGAGGTAGGGGAGATTTATAGTGATTAGTTAGATTCAACTTTTGCCACATAATTTTGTTACAATGGACAAGTATGAGGTAATATTCATCCTAAAATCACCTGCTTGTCCAACAAAACCTTTGTCTATGGTGATCGGAGAACAGATAGCCAGACACATCCACATAACGCATCCGCATCTCCATGCAAGTTTAAGAATTTAGTGCTCATATTCTCCAAAATTAATAGAATACAATGAATGTATATATACAAAGGGCAACTTCAAAAGAACTTGCAAATCAATTAAAGCAAGGGACCAAATGATCATGTGTAATGCTTCTATCCTTCTCACTATTGTACTGTATCTTCATATTTACATTGGCTCAGGCTGGATTTGCTCGAAGTCAAAAACTTCAAACATCAGACGCCTAACATCAGGTTTACCATAAACAGTGTATGAAAGCCCGTGAAGGGCCTGTTGAACAGCCGTATTGACTGGGTATTTCAGTCTATAGCTGCGCTGATATGCGTCTTGAACCTCTTCGGAATATACAATAAAGTGGTGCAGATTTTTGTACCTCAAATATCTTCCACAAAACTTGTTCATAAGAAACCTCCGGTGCTTATTTTGTAACCAGAGCCCTGGAGCATCTAAATGCTTCATCAACAATCTTTCAGCCATTACCAGATCCTGTAAAGATTCCCAAAAGGACAAATTATACGGTATGCAGCGCAAAGACACGAGAAAAATTTAGTGTATGATACGAAGAGTTTCATTTCGATCAAATATTAATACCGTGAACAGAAAGATTAGTACCTGAATCTTTTGGCCAAGGTATTCTAATCTCTCGTAGCAAAATCGAGGATGATCAAATTTGTACTTTGATGGGTGCAAGAAACATAGCTGTGATTCAACAAGAAATTCAACAGCATTAACGGGGAATTGGGGAACCTTCAAGCTGATCTAGGAAGATTCTAGGGAGATTTAAGAAAGTTGTAAAATCCATTGAATATTTCTTAACTAAACTTAAAGTTAAATCATGCTCAATATTGAGACGGTTTTAATATGGTCTTCATTTTAATGAGGTGAACTCTGCATAGACGAATCAAACACAGTGGACAAATTAAAAAATAAATAAAACAGATAACGAACGATGGAAATGATTCACGCAGCAATAATTTATTATCAATTAATTATGATGTACCAATACTTCAGTACTGGTCATTCTTTTTCTATTTACTTCTGAATTACCACAGAATCACTGGCAAGTACCACAACAGGTTAAATAAGAGTCCCACCACTCCAGCCAACTTTAATTGTCATTAAACAACTTCATGGCCTTTGTAATATGAATATTGAACCCAAGGATGGGACAACGGAAGCATGCATGGTTATTTATTTATTCAGAGGTGCATGAAAAGATATCCTCAACCCTCACAAGTCAAGTCAAAGTGTATGTAGTAGTCAGATCTGGATAAATTAAAATCAGAATGAGAGGCAATAATAGAGATACCTGCAAACCAAGATCAAGCTCTATGTTCCTGGCTTTAGTAATTTCTGGACTTCTATCTGTCAATTTTAGTGGATATCCAAGGACTCGCATAATCTGAGGTTTGCAATCATAATCCCATACATTTCCTCTAAACCGATGCATGCCCGGAGGAACACAAGCTCTGAAGAGCCGTGGATGTGCAAACAAGGCATCTGCAGGAGGCTGAATGCAGAGCAGTAAACATCATTGCTGTTCTCCAAATAATAACATAGTGCCAAATTACATTGAACATCAGGGTTTTGCATTCACAACTGACAAAAGAGCAGAGAAACACTTTTGAATTTATTATGAAGCAAGATTAGGTTTGGCAAACATAGTTCACAATATTTAGTTGTTCATGTGATAGCTCTTTTGAAATAAATAATACTGTGCCAGAATATTGTAGAACATGCCTTGTACGCAACCATATCTTGCCAGCTTATATTGCCTTCAAACTCGGCAGATACGTGATCTATATCTTCAAGTTGCCTACGCAATTTGGGCTGGCATTCCTCAGCATCTGGATCCATTCCAAAGACTTCAAAGAGAACACGATATACTTCTGGCATACCAAAACAGAGATAGATTGCCCCAAACAAAGCCCAAAATACAGACCTGCCATGATAGTAACAAATAACAAAAACCATACATTTCATTGATTAAGGTCGTTCTACAGTTAATGGATTAAAACAACAAAAGAATATCATCATGAGTTGCTAATGAGCAAATTTGTCTCCTCTTCATAGATTTCCCTTTAACAGTATGGAACTCATTTAATTATTACAATTTATGAATGAACAGCTTGGTCTCCAGAGGAAGCTAGCCTCAAAAGCACAGGTCATTTTTCTCACAAACCCGGCCCGTATTATGGAGGATTAGGCACATAGAGAAACACAATGCTGACCTAGAGAGCAGGCCCAACATACAAACATATATGTCCAAATTTTGCAGGCAGGTTTTCAGTTATAAGAGAAAAAATAACACCAACGAAATATTCAAATCCAAACCCCTTATTGTTTTGAAGAATAAGGTTTCATTACTCATTTGATCTATACTAAAAATTTTCCCCTATAGCCCCTATAGTCGAAATATTATCTTTAAGTCCTTACACATACCAGGTTTAGACCCTTTTAGTCTCTGCACGTATCACTTTAATGCCTACGACAAGGATTAAAAGAGATTAAAAATGATATATATTATAAAAGGATTAAAAGAAAATTTTTTAAGCATAAGGAACAATGGGAAAGTTTTTGTAACTAAAATAGCCAAATAATAACTTTATATCATGAGAGGGAAAGGTGGGGCATTACTAAAAATTCAGCGTTAATCTAATTAAGCAATCCAGTTTAGTCAGTCAGGTGACTCCAACCAAACATATCGATGTCCATGTGCCAACAGAACAGCTCCACATCGTCAAGGTTTTTCGGCCGTACAAAACCCTAACTCACAACCACGGCTGGTGCATCAGCCGCATTTATCCACAGTTCCCCCACAATATACAAAAATTGTACGAAAACCACGACTGCATTCTAAAACCTTCCTTAACAGTAACACATGACAATCTCCCCTGTAATGAAGCCGTGCTTACATTTTCTAAAAAATATATTCCTTGAAAACGTGCATATGGACGACCATCAATCGCATCCTTAAACTGTCACTCTCCTAAACAGTTCCTAAAATTGGATTATATAAATAATCACTCAAGTATTAGAAATTATGGTATGTAGTCCCCAAGTAATGAAAATTTCTTCAAATTAGTCCTTAAAACATTAGTGAAATATATCAACATAAGAACCAAACGGGTGGATATTCAATACTTTAAGAACTATCTATATAATTCATCACTTTATTTATTTAGAAGAGACAGTGATATACTTGAGAAATCAAATTGATGTTCACTCTAATGTAAGAACATGAAGCAACTTCAAATAAAAGCTAGAAAAACGACAGTAAACAAAAACAGCTAGCATCATCACAATCATCAGAAAAAGGACGCACGTTGATTGTACAGAAGAGTAACAAACAACACACAAAAGAGGTTCTTACTTTACAGTTGCCTCCCTTTCCTTCCGGACCAGCTTATCCATATCATCATACGGGAACAACAAATTGTGCAAGCTCGAAGCTTTAATCCACTTGGGCATGTTCCTCTTCCCGATCAGGCCAAAAACACGCTCCCTCATGGAGGCAGGCGATTCCCTCGGATACCTCTGCAAGAAAAACTCGGCGAAGGCCAGCTCCAGCACGTACTGCCCCAGAAAGAAGAGTCTAGAGTGGCCGTACCGCACGTGCCGCACCTTGTTCCTCTGACTCGACTCGTGCTGAAAAGCCAGGTACAAAAGCGTGTCAAGCTCTCTGGCGGGGTTGTTATCGTCGCCGAGCGTGTGGGAGGGCTCCAGCGGGTACCCTAGCGCCTGCTTCACTTCTAGCAGGTGCTGCTCCATCCACGCCCTGTCCCCGTAGTTGAGCTGAGTGAAGGGTAGGCACGAGCTCAACAAGGGGAAGGATTTAAGGGAGAGTTGGGGGCTGTTCAGCAACCTGTTGGCCAATCTTTTGTTGTCTAGTGGGCGCGTGAGGATGAGATTCCGCGGGGGCGTGCGTGGGGTTCGGCGGTAGGGTCGCTTGCGCTCCGCGAGCTCTTGGAGGAGGCGCTGGGGACTATTCTTGGGAAGCTCCTCCTGCGGCGGGTCTATGGCCACCGCCGAAATCCGGAACGGAAGAAGTTGCGGGGGTGGGGTTTTGGGGAAGATTTGGATTTGAAGTGCAATGGGAGTGAGTGAGGAGGAGAAGGAGAAGGTGCGGGAGAGCGTGAAGGGAGAAGAAAGCTCCATTGGTGTGGTGAAATGCGATTCAGTGGTGGCCGAGGGTGAGGTGTAAACATTAGAGTAAAGGTGTGGGTTCCGATAACATTGATCGTTAGATTGATTAGAGGGTTTTGGGTTCGTGTTGATGCAGGGTTTTGGGATTCCACGATGCAACTGATGGTTGGATTGGAGACAACGTGTCACTGTATAAGTTTATCTTTTAAGCCCATCTTAGTTATTACATTTTTTTCACTATAATCTCAATTAAAAATATTTGCTTTCCTATATATAAAGGAAGGAGTAAAATAAGAATTTTTTTCGTTCTTATTTCCTGTCTTTATTTTCAAAAAATATTTTTTTATTTTTAATCTGTTAACATTTGGAATCCGTTTTTCCTTTTATTTTTATTTTTTTAATTAGCGGTGGTTATAAATGAAAATTTGAAATTATTGATGAAAATTGTAATTTGTTGATCGGAGAACTCAATTATCAAAGTCAAAAGTAAAATAATTTTTTTTTCAATTAAGCAAATGTATTTTCAACTTCGCTATTTTTTAATATTCAAATACCAAAAACACTCATATTAAAAAAGGAAAGGATCAGGATAAATAAATAAATATATAGTAAATAATAAATATTTTATATTTTATATATAAAGAGATATATTATTTTATAATTATTATTCTTATTTTATCTTTTATAACATGTATTTACTGATTTTTTTTTAAATTAATAGTTAGTTAAAATTGTCTTAACAACTTTTTTTTTCTCCATTCATTCCACAAATTTATTATTATATTTGTAGTGTTTTATTTTACTAGGATAGGATACAAATATTAGTTCTTTTGTATCTTATTTATTGAATAAATATATATAAATAATCCATTTAAATATATTTATAAGGAAATTAAGATTTTTCAAAACTAATTAATAAAAATAACTTATTTAAAATTGATATGTTAATGTTTTAATATTTTTTTAATTAAAATATAGCTGGTACATTATCTAACTGTACGGATAATATGTGAATATAAAAAATATTCATATCTATTATTTGTAGATATTCATTTACGGTATTTATTTTATATGTATTACGAATTCTCTTCGTGAATATCCATAACTACATATGTTTTAACATCCCTAATTTTAACCCTCATAATTCGGATACTTCCTCCTATCCCATAAATCTTGTTTTTTCTAAATATTTGTACTACTTTTAGTATCTTCTTTTTCTTTTCGATACAAATATGATGAGTCTTAGGTTTTTGCAAGAATATCATTCTACTCATTATTTACTTTGAGAATGTGGTGCAGTGGTGCAAAGTGTTGATGTTGTTCTTTATGTGATCAGGTTTATCATAACAAAATACTCACAAGAGAACATTATGCCACAATTGGAAAATTAGGATCGTGTTTAGGTTTTTCCTTTTCTGCTTTTCGCTTTTGGGTACGGTGGTTTCAACCTTCTGAGTGGCGATTGTTCTCCATGGTAAATATCACTAATATGAATATATTTAAAAATACAAATTAAAAAATATTAAATTTCAAAAGAAATTATGCGTACCACATGTCTCATACTCTTAAAACAAAAATGCAGTTTCACTCTGCCCATTTTCAATGCAAAGCAAAATGTTCTCTCACAACTATGTGTGATTATGAAAGTATGTAAAATTGATTCAGGTATTCAGAGGAGGTGGATCTTATAAAAAAAATGTGGAAGTAAAATAATATATTTAAAATTTATCTATTTAATTATTGTTATTAATTTAATACAAATAAATACATAAATTAGTATAATTGTTATTGTAACAGAAATTATATTTATTTAAAGGATAATTTATCGTTTTTTCGTATTCTTAAACTTATTAATAATTGAATTATAATTAAATTTTTTAATTTTTTTTAATGTAAATAATTATATTATTTATAAAATATTAATTATTTTCATTTTTTTAATGTGCATAGTTTGATTCAAAAGTTTTACAAGCTTTCATTTTATTGTTTGTTATGTGTTGAGCAACCAAATTGTTTTCATATTCACCGATAATTTTTCTTTTATCATCTTTAAAAACTGAATTTGTTATTTTGTTTTTTATCAATATACCTACTTAAAAAAAGTTTAAGACTAAAAATAATTTAATAAAAAATTGAGAGACATAATTACTAAGAAAAAACCATAATAATCAAGTCACAATTAAAAATCGGTTATAGAAAAATCACATGATACATTACTTTTTATTCAATATTCATGAAAAATTAATATACAAAAGCGTCATGAGATAAAATTAGAATTAAATATTCTATATTCATAAAAAGCGAATATATAAAAAGGCCATGAGATAAAACTAATATTAAATATTAAAAAAATTTAACTATTAAATGAGACAAATTACCTTTTTTAAGAATAGAAAAGAATATATGAAAAATTGTAGCAGAAATAATGAGTTTGTATTTAATTTTTTTGTCTCCTTCTTCAGAAAAAAAAGGAAATATAAAGGTGAGAATGTGAAAAGTGAGTACAACATATGAGAACTCAAAAAACAATAATGACATAAAAAATAAAAAATATTTTAATAATTTTTTTCTTTATTATATTTAATTTCATGTGTTATTATTTATTAACATTAAACTTTATAAAAAAATAAAAGAATACTTAATTTAATTTTCATTAATTTTCAATAAAGATACAATTTAAAAATAATTTTATTTAAATTGTACTTTAAGACTATTTTTTATTTAAGTTTATGTTTATAATATTTGTGTTAAAATAATTTTATTTAAAATGAAAAATAAATTATAAAAATACTTACAAATATCTAAAAAATTCACAAGTAATTTCATGGATATCCAACAAATAATGAAGCAAAATATTTTAGAGAACATATTACATATAGGTAGTACCCGTTTTCAATGACTTATTGTTATTCTCAACAAGGTGATGTAAAATATATGGTAACTATTATTTTGACCAACAATGTAAATTAAATTTTAATTGTTCTTTTTGTTATGAACTTATTCTAGTTGCTTCCCAAGTAAATAAATATTGATTTTTTCTTAAAAAAAAAACAATATTATCTATATTTTGGTCTAGTACTTGGCTCGTTGGACGATTCACTTAGTCGTTGAACGAGTGCCTCCTTAGGGATTACTTAATAAAAAGTCTATATAAATAATCTTTAAAATTCTATTATACATAATAATTTTAATTTAAAAATGGTTAAATTTAAAAAAGTGGTCAAATAAATAATATCTATTCAAAAAATGGTCACTTAAAAAATAAAATTGGCAAAATAATTATTTAATTTAAAAAATACTTATTTAAAGGGTAACAATAAAAAATAAATAAATGTGTAGACCAAAGTGCAAAATGGTCACATAAGGAGTTTTAACTTGATGACATTTAATCTCATGATGAGTGGATTATGGAAAATGTTGAACGAGACGAGAGAATGAGAATATAGATTTAAATGATGCTCCCATATTAAATACAGATGATGAATATATGGTTAAAGGTCAAACCCTTACGGTGATGGTGAAAAAGATCATGCTCTTGTTATTCCTACTTCTAAAGGAGTAGAATGTTCTTATTAATGTGCTTCATAAATGAGATAAAGTTAATTAAAATCCTTTTAGGTTTTTGTTTTAATTTGAATTATGTATATCGAATAAATTAAGTTTAATGAAGTGTTAAGAAAGTGATAAATTTTGTAAACTTAAGTTTGTTAAGTATTGACAAGGAGATTAATTTTATTTTCATGGATGTAGGTATGGTGATATATATTATGTTTGTATAAGAGTAAAATCTATGATCCACGATCCCACAATTTATAATTATATGAACCCTTTAAAATTATAATCTCGATTTATGATTTTAAGCATAATATCAATTTTAACTTTCTGCCTCTTCCTCAAACTAATTCTCTACAAAATTCAACCAAATGGTAATTACATCTATCTTAAAAGAACACGTTTAAATCCTAAATCTTTTTATGAGAAGAACACAAAATCCATGACATAAAGAAAAAAAAAGGGGTTCAAAGCATGAGAAATTAATAATTATCACACTTGTTGTAACAACCCTAATTTCTTAATTATTCTACTAGTAATTATAATTAAAATTATAAATCATTAATAACATCAATAATTATAGGTAAACTGAGTTACAATTTAGTCCTTAACTCAGTAACTAAGTATTTCAAAATATAGTTAACAGAGCTCATAAGTATTGCAAAATAGGAACTAAGAGCTTAATACACTCTCTAAAAACAAAAACTAACACATATTTTCTAACTCATTCCTATACTACTTCTTCGGTGGATAACTTTAGTTTCATTACTACTATCCCCATCTGCTCCTAAATCTACTCCTGTATATACATAATATATCCCGTATATACATCATATACGATCATCACAAGAATAGGAGAAACAAAAGATACAAAATGCAAGGATGAGCTAAATATCACAAAAATAATCTATAATGGGAAGATATCATAATTTTTACCAACATATTATATTAAAGTCAATTAATTAAAGTCCAATAATCATGGTACTCAAGATTCTTGCTTTTGGAAGACTAGTATATTGAATGGACCATGAGACTTTGCACCTATCATACTGACCCTCTTCTCCTCCCCCTATAACAACAATCACTCAAGTGGTACATCATATATCTCATGACAGGGTTAACTTCACTACCACCTTAAGTATGATCTTCTTTCATATCATATCGTTCGTCAGTTCTGTGAAGCCTCCTTCAACTCTCAACACCTAGTTATCGTCTCTATGTGAATTTGATACTAGTAGAGTTAGGATAGTCCCACATCATAAATTCCTTTCAATACACTTGACCTCATCCTCAATTAGCATCTCTCCTTGGAGATAGCTAATGTGACAATCATAGCACACTAAACTTTCACAAGAATTTTTTTTTGTACAAATCTAAAATTTGTAATTTTGTACGAAATTTATTTCTATCATTGTTTTTAAGAAATAGCACAAAGAAATACACTTCACTAGTTATGTTCCCAAACAATCATCAATCCAACATGTTTCAAATCATTATTTTAACTAAAATAATTCCCTAAACCACTCAGATACTCAGAAATCCACAATTTCACATAATTAAAAGTCTCACATCACAAGGTATTTAAACCCAACATAACTCACTGATAAAGATATTATATATCTTCTGCTATTATTTATATTGATAGATATATCATATATTTGATTCTCTTTTATTATTATCAAATATTCTATTTTATTAGGTTTTACTTTTCTCTTTATATGATGGGACATTGTACTCTATATATTGCACAAGGTTTTAATAAATAAGTAAGCAAGCTCTCATTGAGTTGTTTTCATCAAATACCTCTTGTTAATATTTTTCTTTCTTATGGCTTATACATATCTAATATTCACCCTCTCAATATCTTACTAACACGTCCACAACACAATTTCAATTCAATATAAATGTTCAGTTATACCAATCAAACCAAATTAAACTAACCAATAGTTCAAATAACAAGATATTTAAGTTAACATGCAACTACAAATTCATACCCGAATATTTAAATTCAACAATATGTCTTTAAAATCTAAAAGTAATTTAGTCTCCTTTACCTTATAGACTACACTTTATCACTGTTTTTTCCTACATGACTCCACCACCTAAGATTGATATAGCTACACAACAAAAAGCTCGATCAATGATCAAGGCACAATTTTAGAATCATAGAGAGACAAAGTCTTAGGAAACAGAGAAATTACATGTAATCCAGGAAAACTACATGTATGAGAAAACATATTAGTTCTACAAAGATGACAAAAACTTGAACTTACCTTAAGATAAAATTAAATTATATAGTAGAACCCTTCAGACTAAGCACTTTTATAACATTGAGTCTTCAAGAAACAAGGAAGAAAGTCATTTGTTTAGGGAGAATGAAGAAGGATATGGAAGAATGAGTTTCTCAGAGTTGAAAGTGTAAAAGGGTTTTCAAAAACTGTTTCTAAATTAAGCCTATTAAAGCATTAACCTTTTAAAATAAGGTTAAAATACTTTTTTGGTCCCAATTTTCGTCAAGTTTTTTTAAATAAGTCCTCATTTTGGTTTTGTGTTCAAATAGGTCCCAATTTTCGTCAATTTTGTTCAATTGAGTCCTTTTTTGCTAATACAGTTTAAAACGACCATGAATAGTGACTGCCACGTGTCACTTCGTGATGTTTTTGAATTTTTTTTATTTTAATTTTTTTTAGTTTTTTTTTTAAATTTTTTTAAAAAATTTTTAATATTTTTTTAAATGTACACGTGTCAACCCAGAAGCGTGCCACGTGTCACTTCGTGGTTTTTTTGAATTTTTTATTTTATTTTTTTTGAATTTTTTTGAATTTTTTTAAATGTTCACGTGTCAACCCAGTAGTGTGCCACGTGTCAAAGTCAATATTCTATATTCAATTTGGTCCCTATATTTGTTATTTTTGTTCAATTAGGTCCCAATTTTTCTTAACATTAACCAATTTGGTCCCTATCGAAGATGTCACCAAATTTAATTTTTATATCAAAGTTATAATGATGTGAATTTTAATATATTATATAAAAATATTTAATAAAAAATGTGAATTTTAATATAAAAATTAAATTTGGTGACATCTTCGATAGGGACCAAATTGGTTAATGTTAACAAAAATTGGGACCTAATTGAACAAAAATAACAAATATAGGAACCAAATTGAATTTAGAACATTGACTTTGACATGTGGCACACTATTGGGTTGACACGTGGACATTTAAAAAAAAAATTTTAAAAAAATTCAAAAAAACCACGAAGTGACACGTGGCACACTCCTGGGTTGACATGTGTACATTTAAAAAAAATAAAAAAAAATAAAAAATTCAAAAACACCACGAAGTGACACGTGGCAGTCACTGTTCATGGCCGTTAATGATTTAAATGGTGTTAGCAAAAAAGGACTCAATTAAAAAAATTGACGAAAATTGGGACCTATTTAAACACAAAACCAAAATTAGGACTTATTTGAAAAAACTTGACGAAAATTAGGACCAAAAAGGTATTTTAACCTTAAAATAAAGAAAAATATATTATTTTTTTTATTTTTTTTTCAGGTTCTCACACTTATCAACTAAGTCGTATAGGGTTGAAGGTCGAGTCGAGTCATCTCGAGACAAAGGTCGAGCTAGGTCGTCTTGAGTCAGAGGTCGAGCCGAGTTGTCTCAAGCAGGAGTCGTGCCGAGTCTTCCTGGGTTGGAATTGAGTTGAGTTGAGTTGTTTGAGCTTAAGGTTGAGTCTAGTCATCTTGGAGTCGAGTTAGCCTTGAACGGAGCTCGAGTCAAGTTGATATTGATCAAAGATCGAGCCAGGTCAGCTTGGGCCAAAAGTCCAAACAAGTATGCTCGAGTCTAAGGTCAAGATGAGCTAGCCCAAGGCTAGAGTTCAGTTGAGTCGGCGGATTCGACACGATCCTAGGTTGAGCAAAGTCGAGGCTAGCCCAAGCGGAGTTGAGTTGACCCAAGCCTAAGTGGAGGCGAGTTAGCACAGGCCTAGGTTGACTCAAGTCAACTTTGATTGATGTTGAGGTGAGGCGACGTTAACCCAATCAAGTTGAGTGAACCAAATCAAGTTGAGCTAAGTCAATCTAGGTTCAGGTCAAACCGAGTCAGCCTGACCTATGTCTAACAAACTTAATAGCCAAATATATTAAATCAATCTCATTAAATTTTATCTAATTGAAAAAGTGAAATCAATCTAGATTTAATTCAATTTAAATTAGATTAAAAAATCCAAAATTAATTGATCTATTTAAAATAGATATGGATTATAGACCAAAATATATATATATATATATATATATATATATATATATATATATATATATATATATATATATATATATATATATAATAAAAT
>Ga0099822_1002486_pt1 | contig 22985 bp, 11 predicted proteins | sample CowpeawhiteBW_FD_76839 | JGI IMG/M metagenome (GOLD analysis project Ga0099822, IMG submission 76839) | Root nodule microbial communities of legume samples collected from California USA - Cow pea white BW | ecosystem: Host-associated > Plants > Roots > Nodule | place: USA: California | collected... | reverse complement strand
TATAATTAAATTATATACTAAAAACTAAAATTTTATATAAAATAAAAATATTTTTTTTATTTTTTTTATATTTTAAATAAATTATATATATATATATATATATATATATATATATATATATATATATATATATATATTACATACCTCCTATATAAAGAGCCTTCTCGAGATTGGTTACGTGTCTCACATTCTTCAACTTCAATTACCGCGAAAAACTCAGAGCGCGCCCCATTTTTTGAGTTTGAAAGTAGTAGATATGGCTTCTCGAATGAAGATATTGTGGGATAAGCTGAAGATGATTGATTTGGATATGTGGTTGAAGAGATTTCTACTAGCCGTCCAATTATACGAAGCTGTGAAACTCTGGTTAGAATCCGAGACAGACATTCGCAAGATGCGAACGTAGATGAGGAAAAACTAGATCATTACCCGCCCTTCCAATTTCAGAGAAGAAAGAAGAGAATGAAGGAACGAAGGATGAGGAGAGGAAGTAGGAGGAAATATCGTGTTCATTGTGTAATATCCATCTTCTAGGCTTTTGAATTCCAGCTCTATGATTCTATGCTCTCTGTTTGTTTTAGATACCTATTTCGTTGCGTAATATCCATTTCATACTAACCTTTTGAATTCCAGTTATATGTTTGTAATTTTGTTTCTATGGAACAAGTTGAATAATAAGGAATTCTGTGTAACTTCTTTTCTTCTTCTTCACGTTTCGTCTTTCAGTTTTCTGATCTTAACCTATTAGGTTCGCCATTGCCGCTTATGTTCACTCACAGTTTAGGGTTTATGATTTTGTTCCGTTCGTTTTCCTTTTTTATTTTGTTTTGTTTTAATTGATTTTATTTTTTATTATTTTTTATGATTTTATTTTATTTTATTTTAGTTTTCCGATCTGAACTTCTATTAGGTTCACCATTATCGCTGATGTTCGCTCACGGTTCTTATTCTTCTTAGGGGTGGCAATTAGGGCCTAGCCCGCAAAAAAATGCGGGGTGGGCTAGGGTAGTGAGCCTGCATAGGTCTGCGGCCCACGCGGGCTGGCCCACAAGCCCGCATAAAAAAACGTATTTGTATATATTAATTACTTCTTTTATGGACTATTGCATTAACGTTTAAAATTCTTGTATAACTGGAAAAGACAAGTATTGTATAATTTTTAATGTGCTAAAATTTAAAGGATACATTGGGTATGTCATAGTATGAATATGATGAAAATGTTGAATTGTCAATTTATCATCTAATTCCCCAAAGTTTTTACTTAATTTTGTGAACTTCTTAAAGTTTCCCAATTTTTAAATATTGAAAGTTTTAACATAAAAATAAAAATAAAATTAAAAAACAATTTAAAATTAAAAAAAAAAATGTTTCAACCCGTGGGCCCACGGACCAAAGAGTATGCGAGACGGACCAGTGTTTTCAGCCCGCATAAAGTATGTGGAACGGGGCGGACCAGCTCGCGTTGTGCGGGCCGGCCCGCATTGCCACCCTCTTCTGTTTGTTTTCCTTTTTTTTCTTTTTTTTTTATTTTATTTTATTTTTTCTGTCTGGTTTTTGAGAAAATTAAATCGAATCGTCAACTACTTTTCATTTTATTTTAATTTATACAAATTTATTTTTACCACGTAACATGATTTATTTATTATTTATACGTCTTTCACTATTTTACTTGCAAAAGTAGATAGCAAAAAAATTAATTAATAACTAAATTTATAATATATTATATAGTTTTAGTAATTAAAATTTAATAAAAGCTTTTTCCATTTGAAATATTTAATTAAGTTTTTAACACCTTGACTTTTAACATTTTTAGATAATAAATATAACCATACATTTAAAAAATAAAAGTTTGGAGTAACAGAAATTGACTAATATTATTTAGGTGTTATTTTCTTTGTGTTAGGAATTAATGTATCTGTTTACTCGAGTTTAAGCATGATCAACACGTACTTTAGTCATTCGTTTATCAATTCCTTAATTTTGAAGACTAAATTAATGGGTTATTTCAGGAAAAAGAAATTTATGACCGGTTCAATTGGAATTTCATCATTTTATAGGAAGAAATTAGATAAATAGTTTGGTTTATAATTAATATAAGTATTGACGTAATAATTGTTTTCACTCTAACAATATATGTAGCAATGTTAATAATTAACAGAATTCAAATAAAATTATTAAAAATAAAACATTTACACTAAAACTATAATTTATGTTTTATTATAATATATTAATACTCGTTGCAATGAATAAAATTTATTATTTTATAATAATATCACACATTCTACACACAAATACAATAGAATTATTCTAAACTAATTAAGTGAAAAAAATAGTTTATTAATCTCTTTATCATTTATATGGTAAAGTAAAATGATGATTACGGCTACCTCTATTATACCGAAATAAAAATAATTAGAAATACACTTTCGCGAGAAATCTATTGTTTGACCATGTTATAAGAAAGTCAACTAAAATGCGTTACACTTTTTTCCTTAAAACATGGATTTGATCTATTATATTTCCAAAAATAAGTATAGAATCTCATCTTATTCTTTTTTTTATTAGTATTTGTTCCGTTTCAGAAAAAAATGCAAAATAATCTTTAATTGAAATAAAAAGAGAAGTATTTTAATATTATGATTTTGTTTCGTTCATTTTTCTTTTCTATTTTGTTTTATTTTATTTTATTTTATATTTTAATTTTTCGATGTGAACTTCTGTTAGGTTCGCCACCGTCGCTCACGGTTTTTATTCTTTTCCGATGTATGATTTTGTTCATTCCATCAAATTTATCATTAGTTTTTTTTTAGTCTTTTAACTTTGTTTATTTCATTAAATTTATCATCAAATATTTTAAAAACATCATACAAATTCAAATTATTGATTAAATTAAATTACAACAGTTTCTCGCAAGTTTAATTGACGCTTGTTGCTTCATTATATGCAATTTGATTTATAAATTACATTTCAAAAATATCATGTAAACTAAAATAATTCCCCAACTCATTCACCCACTGTTTGAATAAATAAATATTTGATGATCTTTATTTTTTTGATGTGAACCATATAAAAGAAAATAGAGAAATAACTATATAGCATTGATTGTATGTCAAACCATACACCTCGGGGTTAGTGAGGGTTTTGAATTAAAAGTAATGTGTATATTTTAAATAAAATATTAATTTTTGTTTTCAATGAATATGAAATCAAAAAAGATTTTTATTTTGTTCAATAATATGTTATAAATAAAAACTGGGTAAATTAAGATAAGAGATGAGATGTTTATAAGTCAGTATTAATATATTATTTCATTAAATAGATAAAACTAAAAATTTGAAGATATATTTTGAACTACAGAAAACAAAAGCGGAGTAGGAGAGAGGGAGGGAGAGTTCGTTGCAGAAGAAAGGTGGCGGGAGATACAAGTTGGTTTGGATTGGAAATGCAAATACTGGCTTTCCGATAAGGCCGCGAGAAAACTCAAAAAAAAGAAAAAAGAAAAGAAAGCCCATTAGCTCCAATTTCACGAGAAAGCTGCGGCCCTTACCCTCACCACAATTCATTCATTCATTCGTTGTTCATTCATTCGTTCTTCTCTCCATCTTCACGTGATTTCTCTCTTTCTTATTCGCTTTTCTCATCTGAATCTAACGACTTCTCTGGAATTTCATCGCCGCAACGATCGATCGATCAGCATGAAGGAGAAGGACAAAGAGAAGGAGACGGAGAAGAAGAAGTATCCGATTGGAGCTGAACATTACCTTCTCTACGAAGAGATTGGTCAGGGCGTTAGCGCTTCTGTTCACCGCGCGCTCTGCGTTCCCCTCAATGAGGTCGTCGCCATCAAAATCCTCGACTTCGAACGCGACAATTGCGATCTGGTATTCATTCTATCATTCATATCATCGCGTTCAACAATTTATCTTTCAGTTCAATTAATTCGTTATTCGTTACAAATTACAAATAAAATTAAATAAAACCAATGCAATGCACGCAGAACAACGTGTCTCGTGAGGCGCAGACAATGATCCTGGTGGACCACCCTAACGTGCTCAAATCGCACTGCTCCTTCGTGAGCGAGCACAATCTGTGGGTGGTCATGCCGTATATGTCGGGCGGCTCATGCCTCCACATACTCAAAGCCGCGCACCCCGACGGGTTTGAGGAGGTTGTGATTGCGACCATTCTCAAAGAGGTGCTGAAGGGTTTGGAGTACCTTCACCATCACGGCCACATCCACCGCGACGTCAAGGCTGGCAACATTCTCATCGATTCACGCGGCGCCGTCAAGCTTGGCGATTTTGGTGTTTCCGCTTGCCTTTTTGATTCTGGTGACCGCCAACGCACAAGGAATACATTTGTTGGAACACCTTGCTGGTATATTCATTCATTACCTTTGCCGCATTGCAATAACTCTTTTGCATTTCATTCGTTCTCTGTCTCATCAACCTTTTGTGGCTTCATTACAGGATGGCACCCGAGGTCATGGAGCAACTCCACGGCTATAACTTCAAGTTTGTTCTAACTATTTAATAATAATCTAATAATAATATTAATAGTAATATTAATAATATTAATAATAATTAATAGTTCATTATACTCCCTGCACATTCCATATCAAGTTTATATTATTCTTTTCCAGAGCTGACATCTGGTCATTTGGTATTACCGCCTTGGAGCTTGCTCATGGTCATGCTCCTTTCTCAAAGTTTCCACCAATGAAGGTGGGTATACTGTTAACTAGCTATTAATATAATTAATAAAGACCAAAAACACATCATGCTTGTTATTTACTACTACCACCTGGTTTCATTACAGGTACTGCTCATGACTTTGCAAAACGCACCCCCTGGCCTTGACTACGAAAGGGATAAGAAGTTCTCTAAGGTTACTTTACCTAATTATCTCATCTCTCAATGATTTTAATTAAGTTTCAACGTTCACTCTTTTCTTCTTTATTCTTAATTCGCGGTCTTTCTTCTTTCTCTCCAGTCGTTTAAGCAGATGATTGCTAGCTGCTTGGTAAAAGATCCTTCGAAACGACCCTCTGCAAGCAAGTTGTTGAAGCATTCCTTCTTTAAGCAGGCTCGCTCCAATGATCATATTCGAAGGCTCTTGGAGGGGCTGCCTGCTTTAGGTGATCGAATGGAGGCCCTGAAGGTTCCTTATCATCACCATAACTTTCCTCCTTCCCTAGCCCATGTAATGCTGTATAGTATTTTTATAAGCTGTTTTTCTTTCATAGAGAAAAGAAGAAGATATGCTCGCTCAAAAGAAAATGCCTGATGGAAAGATGGAGGAATTATCACAGGTAACAACTACTGTGTCTAATTATCTTAGAGTAACTGCTGTCAGTTGAGTGACATAGTTATGCCATTTTGCTTTCAAAATATCTTATTCTATTGTCTAAATATATTTTTTGATAGCAAGCCTATGACATCATTGTGTTAATCCTGTGTAGAATGAATACAAACGAGGAATTAGTGGCTGGAACTTCAATCTTGAAGATATGAAGGCTCAGGCTTCCTTGGTACACATATGGTCCAATCTTTTTGCACTTACAACCAACATGAGGCCCCAGCAGTTATAGAGTTCCTAATTGAAGTTCTTTTTTTTCCCTTCTAGATCCATGATTTCGACGATGCTATTTCCGATATGAATCATGTAGCAAGTTCAAGTTCTTTAGCTACACTCGATTCACAAGAGAAACCATTACCGAGTGCATTTCACAACCCTTCTCGATCTGTTGATATGGTATTTATAAATTAATTTTATATTGGTTAGAATTACATGCAGTAATGTATGTATTTTTGTGTGTATTTATATTTTCTGTTTCCTGTTAGCAATTTCTTAACTGGAGTAGTTCTAACGCCTTTGGTTCACAGGAAGAAAATGATGAGATGCGAAATCAATCAGCTTCTGTTTCTGCAATTGATGCCAAGTATGGTTCTAATATGTTATGCATCTGATGTCAGATCTACTAGATTACACCTTTTTGTGATTTTCAATTTGTGAGAACTTATGAGATTATGAGTTTACAACATCATAGGCCAACGCTTCTGTTGGCTTGGGATCTTATATTCTGAAATAAATTATATCTGTATCTACAGTTCTGAAAAGGGTCAATCAAGTTAATCCAATTATTATCATGTGTTGTCATTTCCAGAACTAGGCTTGAAAAATCTGACGATGACTCCTGCATCACCAGTTCGAGCCACGAACCATCATCCTGTGTCGATGATCACGTGGACAATAATTTGGGTGAGAAATCTGACATCGAAAACGGTGGAAGATTTGTGGACGGGATGTCCACCCATCATTATCATAGAAGAGGATGTTCATCGAGCATCTTACCAGAAGTTACCTTTCCACCAATTCGACCACCAGAAAGGTGAATATTACAATTATGCATTAAGTCAGTTTAATTTTGTGAAATCCTTTTCTGGTATAGTGCATTGAGTTTACTTTTTAAAATTGCACTTGCATTTGCTTAGTTGCTAAATGCTACCTACCAACATAATCTTTATTATTAACCAAAATTCATTGAAATTCTGAATTTTTGTCGGTTCCATTTCTTATTTAATGAGTTTTGCTCGTGCATTTGTAGTTCTGTAAATTTTAATCAATTGTAAAGAGTGTACTGTGTACTCCTCTCGCTTTGTTTGTTATGTTAGTTATTTTTTTCGTGGCTGAGCTTGCCATTTGTGATTGTGAATCCTGCCCTGACTGATGTCGATGTCCTTTTTCAACACCTCATTCTGTCGGATGGGTCTTGGTAGGTTTGATCATCCTTAATCCAAATATACGGGCTTTCTTCAGTATTCCATCCTCTGGAATTGCTGAACCTGGGTCTCAGGTCATTAAACATTCTTATGTCAAGAGGATAGCCCACTGCATCTCTTTTACGCACATTTACACTGACCATTTCACGCCGTGTCATGTATAGAACTACTGTATTGATCCTATTGAGTATTTGTGACAGACATGCGTAAATCAACATTTATCAAACAATATACTCACTCGTTGCTGTATACTGTTCAAGTTTTAGGTGCCTTAATCCAATTCGACGTAGTGAATATAAACCAAACAGTAGTGCATAAGTACATTCCCCCTGTTTTTTAGTTTTTTTTCTCTCTACAGGAATGTAGAAAGTTAAGAATTTTTATTTTCCTTCCTCTATTTGGAAAGACAGTTCTTTCTATTTTTCATTTTCTTTAAGTATACGATTGTCTCTAATGATTCCTTATTTCCTTCTTTTAATCCTTTGAGTATTATAGTTTATCTGCCATCATTATTAATACTTAGCAATATAAATGGCAGTGAGAAACCGCAAAATCTGCTCCCGAACGGTTCAAGTTGCAATGCAACTTCAGTTCCACAGACAGGAGAGGACGTACTTACTGAACTTCCATCAAGAGTCTCAAAATCACCAGGTAACTGATTATATTTATTTGTCCCATCAAATGCTTTGTTGTCTAGTGTCAACATAATGGATGTATCGCTGTTTTAAAATACTCATAAGAGCTAATTCTTGAAGCCCGATGATGGATTACTAAGCATATCAGTCTAATTAGTCATTCTTTGACAGCTAATTCTGATGACACTGATGAGAAATCGAAAGTGCCAGTTGTACAGCAGAGAGGACGTTTTAAGGTTACATCTGAAAATGTTGACCCAGAAAAGGTAAGAAATGACTCTACTACTGATTATTCTCCTTTTTTGAACACTGAAATACTATGTGAAGTTTTTTTCAGGTGGGCCCTTCTCCTGTACTGCAAAAGAGTCATAGCATGCAGGTTTGTGGTTTTGAAGTTTGTATAACTGTCCTTTTTCTTCCCTTGGGTAGAAGAGAACCACATATATATGTTTTGATCCAACACTGCATTCTAGTACGCCCTTTGTAATTTCCAGTGATTCTTAGGTTTGGAAGATGTTTTGACCGTATATTGCATGGGCATTAATGGTGTTAGATTTGCTGCCTGCAACTATCCTTTCCGGACACTGATGCTACCATTTCTTTAATAGAAAACGAAAGAGTCACAGTGCGTTTAGTTTATTAGGTTTGAAGAATGCGTCTATAAAATAATAGGATGGTGGTTTTAAATCATACAGCTATAGCAGGCAGTTATAACTCTCAATTTACTGTACATCTCATTGGAATGACACGGGTTATGCAGGTTTTTAGCCATAATGTTGCTTCTGTACAACAACCACCTTTGCCATTATTACCAGCATATGAAGCCACATCATCAAATCTTTCGGGCCACGCTGTGTTTCCTATATTGCACTCTGTACTGCAGACAAATATTCTTCAACAGGTATGTTCTGCTTTATGGCTTTATGAGTTATGACCGGTCTCCTTCAGCTAATCTTCACGAGTAACTGTTTCTTAAAATGACTTTTTAACAGGAAAGCATTTTATGTTTAATGAGGCTTATTACTGCCGGTGACTCTACAGGTTCTACCAAGAACACTCTGTTTGAATATTTTGTTTATCTTTTTTTGCTGTTTTTTTTATACGCATACTTTTCAATTCTTTCTCGTCTACTGCACAGCTGATGGCTCGTGTACCCTAGCACAAATAGCAGGAACTGAAAAATCTTTGGTATGTATATGTATGTATGGGACTTATTTTTTAATCATGGATTTGAATATATTTGAGGACGTGCCATCTGAAAAAAATTATATTTGGCCTCCGTACAAGAATGTTGGATAATAAATTAATACTAATGTCAATTGAGTTTGGAGGTGGTGAAAATTTAGAATTACAAAAGTTACAATAACAATAAACTTCAAAGTGGTAAGACTAATGAATACAGTTAAAGTTTACTAAATAATGTTTGTACAGTTATTTAACCTTCTCTTGACTTATCAATTTATTTTTTAAATATATATTTTACTGTTACCTGAATGGCTTCGTATTTGCTTTTTCCATTCTATTGTTTTACGAGTAATGTTTGTTATGCACTACTGCAGCTTGAAGCAGCTCAGGAGAGGGAGAAGGAGTTACTTCATGAGATAACTGATTTACAATGGAGGTATTGTATTGTAAATATTGTTGGATTACGTGCTGAATTATCGATATATCTTAAACCATGAATCTGTAACATGTAGGCTTATCTGTGCTCAGGAGGAGCTTCAAAAATTGAAAACAGAACACGCCCAGGTTAGTATTATTAAGCATGACTCTCATAAGTATCAGTTCAGTTGTGATGAAATTTTTTAGAAAACTCATCAAACCGGTCTAATAGTGTTAAATTGGTAAAACCAGTCAAACAAAAACATTAATAAATTATGATTGGTTGTTATTATTAATATATATGTATGTATATTACTGAAATCTTAATTTGAATATGATACATAATTTATTTAAACTTATATATATATATTATTTATATTACGAGTTTACAAAGGTATGTTTTATTTTAGTTTTTAGCATCATAAAGTTGTGACATTTTATATATTTTGAAATTAGATTATGTATTTTTGCATACTAAAATAAATTAAGTGTAATTATTAAATTTTGAGAGGAGTTGAAATTTTAAAAATATTTGCATTAGTAATATGATATTATTTGAATTTTGTTTTAACTTGTGAATGTAAATCTTAAATCATAGGTGTGATTGCACTATGGAACGGATGGAGGTGGGATTGAACTTTAAGCTGAGTAAGGAAAAAAAAATCCATGCAAAAAAGTTGGTAGAGTAGATACGAAGTGGTATACTATTTGTAGGTTTTTTCAACCATTTAGATAATACAAATTTTATCAATAGTTTTTTCTTGTTTATAATTGTTTTGCTAAATTCTTCTAGCATGATTTGCTGGATGTAAATTTTATTTCCATTCTCGTATGATTTGCTAATATTATTTGTTCTTGTTCGGTGTACTAAGTAAAATATAAAATGTATTTGAAAAAAACGACAGATCAATATACAATACACTTATTACCCTAAAACTTTTTTTTTTATTATACAGTTTCAAACATTGATTGTGTTTTTTATTTCTAATTAACGCATTTTCTTATTCTGATTTTCCGAAATAAATGGAAATTGTTAAGTTTTAAATGTTTTTCAAATCATATGTTACAACATCTAAGGTCTTTTCTCTGAACACTTTCAAAATCTACATTACATCTTTTTAATATTTTGACTTTTATCTTTTCAAATTACTAAATACATTAATATTTTGAGACTAGGTTTTAATTTCAAGTAATTAAACAAAAAATAGTATAAATTAAGTTTTACAAAGGGTAAGAAAATCTTCTAAAACAACAACAGCTACAGAAAGGAAACATCACCCTATTTGTAAATAATAAAAAACAACAGATAACCTAATCCTTTATTTTAAAACAAAAAAAAAGTAATTCTAAACGAAGTGAAATAATTAACAGCAAAAACCGTAATATTTCATATTTAAAACAACAAATTAATTGTAAACAAAAAATAATTAATAAATAAATTATTATTAACAAGTTGGCGAACAACTAGCTGAAATATATTTTATTTTTAATATTTTGTATCCTTCAACCTAAGGACTATCCTAAAATGATATTTTTAAAATTATGATGGGTTGGTATTTCATCATTAAAAAAAAAGAAAGAGAAAGATGTACCGAAATAGGTGGATATTGCGGACAATAATATTCATTTCTATAATCAAATATATACTCACTTTTATTGGAAAAATAAATAATTTAGAATATAAGAGGGTAAATTTTTTAAATACACACTATCTTTACCTATCTGCGTACTCACGATCTCAATTATAAAATTTATATACTAAGTATTTACATATTGAACGTAGTATTCATATTTTTTTTTCATTGAAAATTGATCCGAAATTAATCTTTTTTTTTAACAATCAGAATAAGAACATCTTATAAAATCAGTGTTCGCGTTCTGTCTCATTTATTTTCCAACAAATTAGAATGAGAACTTCTTATAAAATATGTACAAAAATGTGTATAAAAACGTGCAAACTGTTCATGTAATTCAATTATTTTAATTATTAAAACAATTTTTTATTGATTTCATTTCTAACAACACCTTATCCTTCTTTACTCTTTTTGTTCTTCACTTGTTAGTTCAGATTCTTCACTGTTTTTTCATTGTTCGCGCTTGTTTCATATGAATTCTAATCCTTTTTATTTTTTCAGAGCATGAATAAAATCAGGGAATTTGGATAGTCGGCAAGGATATTTCTTTTCCTTTCGTGTAAAGGAAACAAATAAAAGAAATTCGAAATTTTGTGTCGTGTTTTATTAAAAGGAAAAAAGAAAAATATGTACAAAAGCGTACAAAATTGTTCGTGTAATTCAATTATTTTTATTATTAAAATATTTTTTAGTGATTTAATTTCTAACAACGTTTTGATTGTGCCAGCATAGACTTTGAACAATAGAGAAACCGAGTTCGGAAATTAACTCAACAACAGTAAATGAACAACAACTATTATCACATCCTATAAAATCACATAATCTTTTCATTTACCATGTCTTCTCATTTCTGTAGTTATGCATTCTCTCATTTCTGTTTTGTGATATATGTATAGTTGTGCTTTAAGATAATTATCGATAAGATATAAGTTAATAATATTTAAAAGGTATCACAGGTTGCTTACTGCATAGTTACAAACTTTATACTTTTAATTTTAAACATTTGTTAATAACATATCTGCATAAATGTAGAAGTGGAGATGTTAATATAAGGTATACATAAGTTGTACAACTTAAGAGGAGTCTTGTGATCATTTTACGCTGCATAAAATGGATAGTATTATATCTTGTTAGTTTTATCTGTTATTAACTTATCAGATTATGTGTAAGTTGTAAGTAGTAATATCTATAGATCATGGTTGGTATGTCACGGGGACCAGAAAATTTAAACACTTTTTTGGGTTGTTGGAACTATTGAGTGTGTACGTGTATCAATCAGATTGGTAGCGGATAGTTTTTCAAATTCCAATTACGCAATTGAACAGTCAATGAAAGCATCATTTAAACAAAACAAAACATAAAACAGAGGGAAAAATGATTTCATCACCATGGGCCCCAATTAGCTCTCCCAACTATTATTACATTACCCTTGTAGGTGTTATAAACCGGAAATAATATAAAGGTATGATGAAGGAATAAATAATTGTTTATTAATTGAATGATCGTGCATAACTGTGCATAACCGTGCATAGAACATAATCGTGTATAACTATGTATAGTAAACTGTTCTACGTAAACGAGAGACAATAAAAAAAAATACATAAAAAAAATAATAGATGAATATAATACGAAAGAAATTTAAAATAAGAGATAATGAAAAATATTTTAATAAATTTTATTATTTTTTATTATATTTAATTTTTTATTTTATTATTACTTAACATTAAATATTATATTTTATAAAAAAAATAAAAATTAATCTAAAAAATTATTTTAAAATTATTTCTAAAAAAATTTAAAAAATTCTGGGAGGACTAACCCTACGAGCCTTTTAAGCTCCACCGGATGATTCTAACCCTTCTGGTGGGTGAGAGGAGAGAGAAGGGAGAATGTTTGTTAATTTTTTACTATTCAAAGTCAAAATTACAAACTGGTATTCTGTGAAAAAGATTAGAGGTGCAAAAGAAAGAGTCGGAGTGCAAAAGAAGCTCCTACATCTTGAGTTAAGTGTTTTGGTTCGAATGATCTTTTTTCTCATCTTTCAAAACAAGACGTTATATGCAAAGTTTTGACGTATTTGTATTTATCTTGTATTGATGTTGGAGTTATGACTTAAACATTTACTTATGTAAACTTTATTCAACCACTGATTTTGGATGTTTTAATAAACGTATTTTAGAATAATTCATTTTTAAAATGTTGTCGTTGAAGGATGAATAATTATTTGTTTTATAATATTAATTTTGTAATATAATTTGGATTAAGATTTGTTATTATTATAATGATAGGTAAAAATATCAGATTAAGATTTTAGAACATAAATATTTTTCATTATAATATTTTATTTTCAAAAAATAAAGAATAACAAAGTTAATTTCAAATTATATTTCAAAAAATTTATAAATTATTTTTTAATTTTTCCTCTTATTAGAATAATTAAAATTGAAACTCAATATTTTTAGTTAACTATTTTAAATTACTTTTCCATAATTTTAAATTTTATTTTAAATTTTATTTTTCCTCCCCATTTTAAAAATAAAAACAAAAACTCTAAATAGGTTTATTTGAAAAAAAAAGTTTCCATATGTCTATTTAAAGAATTTTTTCTTCAGAAAATATTATTTTGAAAAAAAGTCACAAAGTAAGTGCGCGATAATAATAGTTGATAGAAAAAGATGAGTGTACGAATTAGGAGTGTAACATAGGGGTTTGGATGGCCTGTGGGCCTTCTTCTTCATTTTAATCTAGATAAGGTTATTGCTTCCTGTATCCACAAAAGTATTAAGTGCATCCCAAAATTAATAGAAAAACAATCAAAAAAAATTCATTCCTTGCATTACTGTTGTCATTCTCCTCACTAATTAACAATATTGATTGATTTATACACTATTTGGTGGAGATTTCCATATTTGTTGTGGAAGAAGATGAACTAGATGTTCTAACAAGCAATGAGACTAATTTGAAACCACAAGAAAGAGATGTAGATGACATTAATTATTCATAAAGATATTTAATCTTAGAATAAGATATTTGAGTTTGGTGGTGATTATCTTTTTTTTTTTCTTTTATTGGCCCTCTAATATAACAAGAATCTTTGACTATAATTCACTGCCAACACCAATAGCGCAATAAAGGTTGGTACAAGAAATATGGTTAACTATACTAAATTTGATTCGATAAGAACTGGATTATAGGAGCAAATTGCAATTATACATATACATATACATGATTCGATAAGACATATTCACTAAAATAAATTGATGATTTTTTTATCTACTAAAAGAATAAATATGGTCTCACAGCAATTGATGTGCATAAAATTTGTTTTCATAAATAGGTATTTAGTTTAAAAAAATTAGCTCGTCAAAGTATCACATTCTTGATAATTTAAATTGACTAGTGCAACATGTAACAAATCAACAAATTTGACATTGATGACTAACTGTAAAAATATAAGCAAACCTTGTATTCCATTTTTCATACAAAGGGTTTCATCTGCCTAGTGGTGACTTGTATCATTAAGTAGCTTATAGTTTATTATAAGATTTCATTGATGGAATAAAATTTACACCATACATAATCTCAAAGTTTTTATTAATATAATATAATTATTTGTAATCAATAAAGATTTAGTGAATTACCTTTACAAAGATGCATTGGAACTCATTCTCCTAATAAGTAAAAAGTACTTTTCGTGGGTCAAGTTGACCACTACAATAACTTGAGGGAACTGGAGAAATCTCTTGTCTTCCTTTCCATTCTTCACCAGGTTTAAGGGTAATTGGATTTTCTACGCAAGCAGCTTGAACACAAAGCATATTTTTGTACTCATCATCGCCTAGATCAGATATGGATTTCGCTTTCTTGTCCCATGGATTCCATACCACTAAAAAAAAACAATAATATTATGCATTAGGACAAACTTAACTATGAAACCAACCACACAATAAACAACAAATAGGTTGACAAATACTTTATCATTGTGTTTTTTTTACCCTTTCATTTATAATTATCATTTCATGTATCACATTTCATCATGATCCTAATGCATACTCATGGTGTCAAGATTAGCAAACTCACCAGCATCTGGAAGCCCATCTTTTCTCAAAACAAAAGTTCTCTTCCTTTCATGGTCTATGATTGCGATTTTTGTTGGAGTGCTTAGGTAAACTTTGTCCACCTTTAGTATCAAATAGACCAAAAAAAAAAATAGTTATTCAGTTGAAGCAATAAAATATAAATAAGACAACAAAAACTATTCCATCGAAAACAAATATTAACTTCAGATTCAAACGTAATAGCATCCCCTTGTTCAGTAAATCGTTCTCTATTCTTCAAGTTGTCCAGATAATCTAGTGTCTCCAATCCTTCAATTCGCACTTCACTGCCCATACGAATGGTGACAATTATCTTACATACAACACAAGTCATAAATCCCAAAGCAAAATGTAATTCTACATTAGACAAGGTCATAGCCAAGACCAAATACACGTTAACTTAAGTAAACAGTAATAAAACAAACAAATTGTTAATTATTCCAAAAGAGTTAATTATTCCAAAAGAGCCACTGTACACTTTTTGAGATTTGAAGTTTCCAAAACTTTACAAAAAGTAAAATATACGCAAGTCTCGGTAGTGGTGAAATTTTGAATTATGAGAAAAAGATTCATCCAAAATACAAGACGGATATGAGACCTGATGTCAGTGACATAGAAATATGTATTATAGGCAAATGTGAAGGTGAAGGATTTTCCATCAGTATTTGTGTTTCGAATGCGAGATGTCATCAACAGATCTCCGGCAGGTCCCAAAGCTATCCTCAACCGGAACTCATATCTGTAACCAATTATTGAAAAGTATTCTCTTAATCCAACTCGTTAAATTGAAAAATATCATGATTATTTAAGGAAAATCGTATACCTATGGGGCCAATGTTTCACATCATCTTCAGAGTTCTTAAGAATCAAGTCAATGAAAGCTCTGTTAGTGGTAGCTGTGGGAAATGGCGGAGGATTAGGATCTAATGTCCAAAACTTGTTCCTCGCAAATCCATGTTGCTGAAGAGAGCCGTGATTCGAAAACTGCAGAACACAGATTAGAGAAGCACTCAAAGAAACAGAATGCACGAAAAAGGAAAAGAGGCGAAAAGGATACACATACTTGAGGAAAACATATAGGAATGCCTCCGCGTATGGATTTTGGAGGCTTAAAATTAGTCTGCAACAATTGGTGTGAGAAAAAAAAAAAAAAACGATGAAATGGTTCGAAAAGAAAAGTGTAAAAATTCTGTTAAGATCCGTGCATGTGGAAAATGAATCTTGAACCTTACTACTGACAAAGAGCAATTCCTCCCCTAGATCATTCTTCCACGACGTTACTTGACCACCGTACAGATAAATCTACAGAAATGCATTTGCAATTGAATTGATCGTAACAACGAATTGAATTGAATTAAATTAAATTGAAGATAATTAAAATGATGAAAACGACGAAACCTCCGCAGAGAAACCGCGAACTTCTCTGAGAATGATTTTCTCGAGGCCATTGACACCCGTACACTGCTGCACGTACACCGTTTGTCGTGACATTTTCAGATTCAGAATTCTCAGAATTCAGAAATTTCAGAATTCACAATTCACAATTCACAATTCACAATTCACAATTCACAATTCACATTTCTCCATTCTCCTCCTTCCCTAATCCTATTTATATTCCTCCTCATCATCGAACAACACAAGATAGGAGAGAGAATGAGAGACTCAAGCCATGGACCATATTTTATTCATCTTTTATTTATGGTTTCATACATCTTCTATTCTATTAATATAACTTTCAATTTCATATTCAAATTATTTATTTCAAAATGCACACTGTAAATAAATTTTCTATTTTTAACCATTTAATAATAATATATTTACGTTTACACTATAGTTTTTATTAATATTTATAATGAATAATTAGTTTATGTATATATTCATGTATATAAGAATACAGTCCGTTATTATTGAAGTTGTGACCCGATGTAATTTATATTTTTAAAACTAATATCTTATCAACCTCATCATTTTCGCTTATAGTTAATATAAAACATTTTATAACTAAGTATAACCGTAAAACTATTTTCTATGATGTATAATAAAATTTGTAATTAATACATTATAATAAAGTCTATTTAATAATTCATATATTTATAAATTTTTAATTTAACAATATATAGTTACTTATGTAATAACGTATCTTTACCGCCTATGAAATTTTAAATAAATTATAAATGCATGTATATACATATGTAATCGTATCATCATGCATGTGAAGAATATATTATTACATTTAAATATTGATTTGTTAAAATCTATGGCTACTAAAATTTGTTTTCAATAACTTTATTAATCAGTAATTATTTTAAAAATAAAACTTTCACGTTTTCTTCCATTTTTACTTGCTGGATATAACTTTAATTTTGATAGTTTTCAAAAGAAGTTTTTCAATTTTATTTTTTATCTTCTTTTCATTTGCTATTGTTTTTATACAGTGTTAGTTTTCTTACTTCTTCCATTATATCTAACAAACATAAATAAATAAATTTATCGTCAGTAAAATAACTTTAATATGTATCTTTCGCAAAAAGCTTCAATATGTATTTAGTGCATACGACAAATGGATTTTTTTTCCTTTTTTTAATATAAAAACTTGATTTTCATCTCTATGAAATCAATGTATTAATTGATTATGACTTTTTTATTTTGATGTTAACGATTTAGTAAGTGTTTATCTATGCATTTTGATTTTCGTAATAACTTGTCTTTTTTCATTTGTCTTTTTTATATTAAATTCTAAGTTAAGTTTTAGTAGTTTTTCAGTTGTATTTTATTTAGTAAACAAGTGTATTTACAAATTTTAATTCACTTATGGAATAATTTAGTTGAATTCATGTATTTGTGTCCATCTATGAACAAGAAGAGAAACACAAACCATATTGATATGCACTTATTTACGTTGAAAGTCTTTTACTATATTTTAGAATATGATAATGAGCGTATTTAAGATTTTATTAATTGACTTATGCTAAATAAACACAAAGAAGAAATATTCTAACAACTTAAGCATTATAAAACCTGTTCAACTTAATAGACTAATCTGCTAACACTTTTTTTTTCTTCATGTTATATTGTTTGAATGGTGCTAATATATAGTAAAGTTATAAATTATATAACAAACACTTGCAAATCAAATTTCAAATAATGATAGTAAGTGTGTAATTTAACATTTAAAATTAACAAAATTTTTATTTCATCTAATTAGAAATATTGTTAAGTTGAGATCTAAAAAAAATATTAACATTCGTAAGCATACTTTTAGAAGATGTCTTTTTTATATATATCAAATTCTAAAAAGAAATATATTTTAGAATTAGATATTTGATAAAAATATTTCAAATCATTAACTTATTACAAAATAAACTTTAATGCATCGATTTGTTTGCTTTCTTAATAACTGAATTACAATAGTAGTCAGTGGAATTTGACTCCAAATCCTAAAAAGAAATTTAGGAAGTAGTCTTTTAACAAAATTTAATTAAATTCCTAAACATGTTAAAGATTTATTATAATTCACAGAAGTATTTACATATTGAAAACTCATAAGATAAGTGTTTAACACCATCCGAATGATCAATATTTTAATAATATTTCTAGATCTTATAAGAAATTGTTATAATCACAAGATGAAAGCATAAATAATCAAGATTTAAGTATTATTAGTCTCATAATTATAGACTATTTTATTTGCTTCAAGTATTGGCTATAAACCCATAAAACACACATAACTGTTTAAGTTAATAAAATTTATCAATATTTTTCTAAACATACGATACTCTTTTAGTCACTCTTTTAACATATACTCCTAAACTTTATTATACTTGTCAAATGAAAAAAATAAAAAAACATTTACAGTGAGTTTTCCTTATATAGTTGCAGAAAGGTTCCTCCTATCTACACGATGACCCATGTTTTGGTGTTGTAACTTCAGGATTGTTAATTTATTAGTTTTGAATGTGTGTCTCAATATTGTTTATATATATATATTTTGATGTATAGCTGTTCTTTAACAACGTGTTTGTTTATGTTTCTTGGAAATACATTTTCATGTAAAAAAATTGTTGATAGATAAATTGGATTGGATTTTAATAAAATAAAATTATGAAAGTTGAAGCTTTTTAATTTTATGGATCAAACTTTACGGACAAATTTTTTTTATTATTATCCATTTCCTTCGATTTTAAAATGTGACTATATATATATATATATATATATATATCAAAATGACAAAATATAATTGAAAGAAAACATATCAAAACGTGACTTTTCTTATATCTAATATCCAAATACAAATAATGTTATTTCAAAATCAATTTTATAAAATTATGTTGATAAAGAAAATTATATAAATGCACATTAAAACAGAGACATAGTTGGTGGAATGATGAGTGGTCTTGCTATGTAATAACAGTTGTTATTAATTTTGACAGTCAACTAACTGTAACACTTTTGTCCACTTTGAGCTCAGCAAATCCACTTGTTGAATACTTTGAATGAAAATTTCATACTTTGTGCCTTTTCAAAGGGTTTTGCTCGTAATATTCAACTCTGACCCATGGGAAATAATTGAATATAGATCTCTGTTTGAAATCAGAACAAATTTGTTATGCAATCTTTTATTTTGGACGAGGATTGTGAAGACTTTTGAAGTAGACTTTGGATTTTCAAGCCAACCAACTACGCCATTAAATTTAGCTTCATTCTCAAAGAATTTGGTAGAGGAGATCTTTGTCCTATGGTGAGACAAGTTTGACCTTATAGGACAAGAAGCACGAAGGTGAAACTTGCACTTCACTTTGGATTCCATAGTTCACCATCGTGTTTCAGATTCTTACGTTTCTCTCTCCCTTTCTTCAGTTCAATCCATGTTCCCCACCATCGACTCACATACTATTGCCATTGCCATTGCCATTGCCAGTGGCAGGTACTACCAAATGGTAACTCCATTTCTAGTAATTCCCGAATTTGGAAAATACTGTATTTTTTTCCTGTACAATTCACGAAACCCATATCACAGCTATGCAACCAAACCAAATGGAAGAACACGACCAAATCTGGCAGAAGGAAATTTGCAGAAGCAGATAGAAAAATATAGGGTCTCGAATCAGGGTAAAACGATTCCCTATTCTAAAACTTGTAGCACGACACACCAACCAACAGAATAAGCAATTAACCCGAGTTCATGCATTTGAAAGGGCGAAAATCAGGTGCAATCTTTAATATGTTTTGTACTGTTATGTGATAAAAGAAAAAAAGAATGTTTTCTTGTTGATCTTTAAAACATATTTTATCATATAATTAAGCAGAATAAAATGCCATATTTCTATTAAACAATAATAAGAAAATAAAGATGTAAGTATAAGAAAGTTACATTCTGTCTCTTAGACCTAAAAATTGAAATGTTAATATTTTGTAATACTATGTCAATGGTATGAACTTAAAGACCTTGTTTAAGAAACCAAAACCTTTGATAAGTGACCAGCTTCTTGTACATGTAACTTTAATTTAACTTTGCTTTGACATCTGCCGTGAATTTTGACTTAATTTTGTCAACAAGCATAAGTAAACCATGTTAAACCGCTCTACCGACAAATTTACCAAAAATGTCTATTCTGTGGGAGTATTACTTAACAACGTTAAGACACAGTTACAAGGAATCAAAACAAAATTACTAGTTTCTGGATACAAGGACCAAATAATAAAACGTTGGAAGGCATGGAGAAGAAATGAGAAAATTAAACGAAGAGAAGAGAAGAGAACAACACTACCTACCTGAAATTGGGAAGCGTAACGACAACAATGGATGTTCAAATTTCATATCCGGGTAACAAGGTGAGAAATGAGAAGTCTCAATTACTCAACCAATAGCATCAGACCGACAAGGATACAGAAGGAACCTAACCAAAAGTGTCACAACACAACAATATTATGTCCCTTCTTTCATTTGTATGCAACCAAAGTGACAGGTAAACAACCGTAAATTCTACGTTCCACCGCACTACCAATCCAGCTACGAGCAATTTTCAGAACTTGCTACCCAGATTTCCTCATTCAATAAAAAATAATGTAATCAAATATTCGCTTTACTGCTAAAAAAAAACCCGTGTACAGCAACTGCAATTGAAAAAAATGCTCCAAGGGTGCTTACTAGGGGATAGAATCGATTATAATAGAAAATAGGTAGCAATTAAGTATGAGACGTAGAGAGACAAAAGTGATGTTTTTTTTTTTTTTCTTAAGAAAATAGCAATGCGCAGAAGAGCAGCCAAATCCAAAATTGATAAGGGAAGGGAGATGAAGCAAAAAGGAGAAATATTGGCGACTCCACATCAAACACATACATACATATATTACCTATTAAAGAGAGGAGGCTGAAGCTGAGGCTGAGTCCCAGATAGGTTCTGAAACAATCATACATAGATGAGCAGTATCTATTAGCAGCAGTCTCAACCAGACTCATTCATTCGGTTGTACTCACCGAGGGCTTAAAAAAGATACCATAAGAAAAAAAGAAAAAAGATGCGAAACGAAACAAAAGAAAACAAAGCAAAGCATGTTATGGTAAGTAGAAAGAAGACATTGTAATGTATGGCTGAAAATGGAATATTGAAATTTGATTTGTATGAAAATGAAAATGAAAATGAAAACGAAAACAAAGCAGCAGAGCAGATAGGGGTAGTAGCTAAGCAAGTGGCGGTGGGGCATCCATGTGGTTCATCCATCGATCGATTCTCCGGGGAGGAGGCATGTAGCATTGATTTGTAATAAATAAAAAATTACAGGCAAAAGAAGTAAGAAAGTAAGTTTAGTACTGGAAGGGTTGCTAGGAGGGAAGAGGCCTGGGAGGAGGAGGGGGGAGGAGCTGGTGGAGATTGGGAGGAAGCTGATTGTGGTTGTTGTGGGGAGGGGCAATGAAGGGGTGTTCCAGCAACCTTGACGCAGACCAACGGCGAGAGGGATCACGCTGGAGGCACCGAGAGATGAAATCCCGGAAGTGGAGGGAGGCAGAGGGAGGAGCCTCCGGTGGCTGAGACATACAGATAGCGCACATGAGGCTGGCCCAATCGCCCTGCCTCCCAACCGCGAAGGGGAATCTGCCCATGTAGAACTCCAATATGCTAACCCCAAAGCTCCATATGTCCCCGGCGTAGGCGTCGTATTGGCCGTCGTTTATGTCCGTGTTGATCCTCTCCGGACTCATGTAGGCGATCGTCCCCACCGACGAATTGCACGGATCCATGGTCTGGTTCAGAATCCGACCCACTCCGAAGTCCGCGATCTTCACCTGCTTCCGCGAGTTTATGAGCAGATTCGAGGGCTTGATGTCCCTGTGGACGATGTGCCGCCGGTGAAGGTACGCGAGCCCCCGGAGAATCTGCCTGGACAGATCTGCCAGCTGCTGCTCATGCGGGATGTGTTTCCCCTCCAGAGATCCCCCGTCCATGAACTCCAGAAGCACCTGGATTTCGCTGTTCTGATCGTACATCTCGTGACACTTCACCACGTTCGGATCGTCCACGTCCCGCAGGATCTGGATTTCCCGGTGGATCTGCCGCCGCACGGACTCCTCGTGGTGCCCGTATATCACCTTCAGCGCGTACACGCGCCCGCTCGTTCTGTGCACAACCTTGTACACCGTCCCCCCGCTCCCGCTCCCGATGCGGTTCAGCCTCTCCAGCTCCGCGAACGGGATCACCTGCTGCTGCGTCTGCTGCTGCTGGCTGGCTCCGCCGCTGGCCGCGGGCGGCGCCGTCGATGGCGGAAGAGGAAGCGGCACCGCCAAATTCGTGTCACGCTGCGGCAGCGGCAGCGTGAGGTCCCTGCGGCGCCGCTGGGGACGGTGATCCTTGTTGTTGGTTGGCGCCGGAGCGGAGGCGGAGGCGGAGGCTGAAGGCGGTGGGAGTTGCATCGGCCTCATCTCATTTCTCGAATCCAGTGTGAAAAAAAGAATATATATAAATAATTTATGTTTAGATTACAATATTAATAAGAAAAAGTAAAGAAAGAGAGGGGCGGAAGGAAGTTCATATAATGTCCATGAGGGAAGTGCAGAGAAGGTTCCAGGAAGTTTGAGAGAGAAGAAGAACAAAGAGAGGGCAAAGGAAAATCGATGCAGGCACTTGATTTGATTTCTTCGCTTTACTTCCCCTGCAGCATTACAACAGAGGAAAAAAAAAAAAAAAAACGAGCCCAAAAACGCAGTGTGGAAAAGGGAAAAAAGAAAATAGCGATGCG
>Ga0099822_1002484_pt1 | contig 22993 bp, 14 predicted proteins | sample CowpeawhiteBW_FD_76839 | JGI IMG/M metagenome (GOLD analysis project Ga0099822, IMG submission 76839) | Root nodule microbial communities of legume samples collected from California USA - Cow pea white BW | ecosystem: Host-associated > Plants > Roots > Nodule | place: USA: California | collected... | reverse complement strand
GTACGATTTTTTTAAATATATATATATATATATATATATATATATATATATATATATATATTATATTAATTAAAAATATTTTTATATTTATATATAAATATATAAAAAAAAAAAAAATATATATATATTATATATATATATATATATATATATATATATATATATATATATATATATATATATATATAAATCCATTTTGATAAAGTACTACAACAGCGATAAAGTGTGTATATACTTTATATATATATATTTTAAAAGTGTTTGAAAGCAATTATAGAACTAACACATAATTTCTCACGTACTCGTGGAAACAGATATTTATTATTTTCCTACTTTTGGGCATTGAGAATAATAAATCGTGTTACCAAATTATTTCCAAACATGGTTATTATTCGACTAAGTTAAAAAATTGTTTTAAATGAAATATCAGAAACAAACAGTGACGTTTTTTTTTACTACATATTCTCCGCATTAGATTAAAAGAAATCACGAAGGTTTATGAATCTCATTATTTATTTAATAATCTCACTGTAATTTATAATTTATAATGAGATTTAATTGCTGAGTCTCACCATGTGATGACGTACGAAGCATGCAATGAAACATGGTAGTCAGAAAGGAATGTCAAAATAGAAAGATTGTTGCAGTAATTTGTGGTTAGTAAAAGGATACACACAAAATTCAAACGGAGATTTTATTCTTTTAGAAGAAACAAATAGCGAAGGCTCCGACAACAACAACAACAGCACCGAGGGGGTCTCCGAGAAAGGAAGTGTGACACAAAACACAATCCTTGATTTCCAATTCTACGCTGCAAACAATGGATCCCCGTCAGCTCTGATTCACGCCCTTTACACGCTACCCTGTAAGTTATCATTTTTCTTATTTTTCTTCCATTTTAATTCTCAGCATTTCTTTGGGGTGCCATTGTATGAATTTAAACTTCAACGTAGATTTAAGGAGGACCGGGCTGTAGAAGTTCGTTTAATTCAAAATGGGTTGTGTTGTGTCATTGATTTGATCATTGTTACCATGCCAATCAAATTGTCTATGGAACGGGTTCAATGAGAAGGGTCAGATTTCATGGTAGATCTAATGTTTTATCAACTTCGTGTTATGGGTTTAAAGTTGGATTACGGTTCCATCTGGATTGATCTCCATCCTCAACTACTTCACTTTTTTCATAAATTATCTTTCTTTATCTGAATGTGTATCTTTTGCGCCACTAATATGATATTTCTATGAATTGTTCTTTTTCAGAGAGAAAAACGCCTTTGAAGTTTCAGCTCACGAATGAAATATTTGATTTTGAGTGAGAGGAACCAAATACACGTTCATCAATGTCTAATCTACCCGATTCAACGAGGAGTGTGGCTGTGCAACTTATTTTCTTATTTATTTGTAAGCATGAAAAACACAGTAACCAAATTGCTGGATTTTTTTTTTTGGTGATGGAGAAGGTTACTGTTGATTATAATTTTTCAATTGAGATATAATGTTAATCTGCTACTGATCTGTGTTGCAGGCCAAACATTTTGTGCTGCTGAAAGGCTTGAAAACGTTGTTTAGTTTGCTTTGAATTCAGTGAGTCATTTTCTTTGGGATAAGTTCTTTATTGTATATGTATAACTGAAAATATTTTATACGTCCTCTCTCTTCCTAAATGTGTTTGCATGTGTGTTTATTGTTTGTATGGATAATATTTTCACCGTGCATGCTCTTCCTTTCTTCCTTCACAAATCTCTCTAGAGTTTTACTGGGTACTTGTGTTGTGTTTCATATGTATTTAATTTGCATTTGATTTGAATTTGGATTATTTGTGTTACAGAATATTGATGCTTGATTGGAGTCATTAACACGTGGGAGTCCTTCTCACTCTATTGATTGTCTCTTTCTACATTGTCTTTGTTAGGGCCTTTGTTCTTCTCATTCTCAGCATTCTTTTAATAAGTGAGAACCTGATGCTTTCGTCAAAATAAGATACCAAAAGATGCAAATGCAAACTGGTGTTAATGTGGTAGAGGATCAATATGAGCAATGTGAGGCTGGATATCCAAACAAAACTGCTATAGCATGCATGATAAATGCAGAGATTAGTGCTGTGTTGGCAGTTATGCGAAGAAATGTTAGATGGGGAATTCATTACATTTCAGATGATGATCAATCCGAGCACTTCCTTGTTCAGTCATTAAAGACGTTGAGGAGGCAAATTTTCTCATGGCAGAATCAATGGCGTGCCATCAACCCTGCCTTGTATCTCCAGCCTTTTTTGGATGTGATACGATCAGATGAAACTAGTGCGCCTATTACTGGTGTTGCTTTGTCATCTGTTTACAAAATCTTAACTCTAGATGTGATTGATAAGCATACTGTCAACGTTGGGGATACCATGCACTTGGTGGTTGATTCCGTCACTAGTTGCAGATTTGAAGTGACTGATCCTGGATCAGAAGAAGTGGTATTAATGAAGATTTTGCAAGTTCTTCTAGCTTGTGTTAAAGGTAAAGCATCTGTAATGCTGAGTAACCAACACGTTTGCACCATAGTGAACACTTGTTTCCGAATAGTTCATCAAGCAGGAACCAAAGGTGAGCTGTTCCAACGAATAGCACGGTACACAATGCATGAACTGGTTAGGTCTATATTTTCTCACCTTCAGAACTTTGACAACACAAAGTGTGGATTCATAAATGGGAGCGCTACCTTAAAGCAAGTGGTATAAGATTTGTGTTTCCTTTGACCTTTTTGGTTGCATTTCACACTTGTTGATGCGATTAATTTGCCAGTTATAAAAAAATTGAAAGGAAAATTCTATTCTGGGCCGGATAAAATTTCTTATTTGCTCAAAAAAAATTGCTATTATAAGTTTTCCCAGTCTACAAATATGAAATTGTTAAAAAAGAAAATATCCTTAACTTCTTCTTATGTTACTGCATATTATTTATGTAAAATTTCAATTTCCATTAATAGGGATTAAAGAAGGTCAAGTAAATGACTACGAAATCTTTTAGGTAGATTATCCGAAACTTATCGGGAAAGAAGGAAAAATGCTTGCAATAACGTATGTTAATAAAATAAAATCTGGTGGGGGTGGGGTGGGGGTCAAGGAAGAAGCAAAGTATCTTTGCTTGAGATGCATATATTTTATATTTAGTTAGGGGTAGATATTTGTCTAGTATATTATTAAACTTTCAAATGCCAATATTGTATAGTCAAATCTATATTCTCTCAGTTCAATTGTCCTGCTGCCATAAACAACCTGAATTTTTAGACTTAGGACATGCATAAACTTGAAATTAAGTAATGATATACATATAGTGTTTTTGCAGACCAATGGACTAAATAATGACCATGCTTTGGCAAGCAGAAAATTGGAAAATGAGAGGCTTAATTCTGCACGTGATGCTCAACCATTGTCTACAATCATTGCTTCCGGTGCTGCACCTGTTGGGGCAGCAAATGCAGTGGATGAAAACACAGCTATTGCTAGCAGTGGCAATGAAACTGATCCACACGAATTACTGCTCATGACTGATGGGGTTCCCTGTATAGTGGAAATATTTCACTTCTTGTGTTCTTTGCTGAATGTCACTGAGCATATGGGAGTGAATCCTAGATCAAACACAATGACATTTGATGAAGATGTGCCTCTTTTTTCATTAACTTTGATTAATTCGGCCATAGAGTTGGGAGGGCCATCCTTCCGCCATCATCCAAGACTGCTGTGTTTAATCCAGGATGAATTATTCTTCAATCTTATGCAATATGGTTTATCAATGAGCCCTCTTGTACTTTCAATGGTGTGTAGCATTGTTCTCAATTTGTATCAACATCTTCGTCAAGAACTCAAGTTACAGCTAGAAGCATTTTTTTCTTGCGTAATTTTGAGGCTTGCACAAAGCAAATATGGTGCATCATATCAGCAACAAGAGGTTGTGATGGAAGCACTTGTTGATTTTTGCAGGCAAAAAACATTCATGGTGGAGATGTACGCCAACTTTGACTGTGACATAAGTTGCAGTGATGTCTTCGAAGATATTGTTAATTTGTTGTCCAAAAGTGCATTTCCTGTGAACAATCCATTATCTTCCATGCACATTCTTTCCTTAGATGGTCTTATTGCTGTAATGCAGGGAATTTCCGAAAGAATAGGTAGTGAATCTTTAAGTTCAGAACAATCTCCTGTGAATTTTGAGGAGTATACACCATTCTGGATGGAAAAGTGTGACAGTTTTGATGACCCAAATGATTGGGTTCCTTTTGTCTGCCGAAGAAAGTACATAAAGAGAAAATTAATGATTGGAGCTGATCACTTCAATCGGGATATTAAGAAAGGTCTAGAGTTTCTCCAAGGAGAACATCTTTTGCCTAACAAACCTGATTCCGAAAGTGTTGCCTGCTTTTTAAGATACACAGCTGGGTTAGATAAGAATTTCATTGGTGATTTCCTTGGAGATCATGATGAATTCTACATTCAGGTTCTTCATGAATTTGCTAAGACATTTGATTTCCATGATATGACCTTAGACACAGCCCTACGTGTATTTTTGGAGACTTTTAGGCTTCCTGGAGAATCACAGAAGATACACAGGGTGCTTGAAGCTTTCTCTGAGAGATATTATGAACAATCACCAGATATCCTAGCTAACAAGGATGCTGCTCTCGTGTTATCATACTCAATTATATTGCTTAATACAGATCATCATAATGTGCAGGTCAAAAAGAAGATGACAGAAGAGGATTTTATCCGAAATAATAGGCTTATAAATGATGGCAATGATCTACCTCGAGAATTTCTGTCAGAGATTTATCATTCAATTTGTAAGAATGAAATTCGTACCACTCTTGAACCAGGCTTTGGATTTCCTGAAATGACCCCAAGTCGGTGGATTTCTCTGATGCACGAGGCAAATAAAACTTCTCCATACATTGTCTCGGATTCCCGTGCATACTTAGATTATGATATGTTTGTGTTGCTGTCGGGTCCAACAATTGCTGCCATTTCTGTGGTTTTTGATAATGCTGAAAGTAAAGAGGTATATCAAAGATGTATGGATGGATTCTTAGTTGCTGCTAAGATATCAGCCCACTATCATCTTGAAAATGTACTTGATGATCTGGTTGTGTGCCTCTGTAAGTTCATTACCATTTTGGATCCATTATCAGTTGATGATTCTGTCCTGGCCTTGGGAGATGACACAAAAGTAAGAATTGCAACTGAGACAGTTTTCACTATTGCAAATAGTTATGGTGATTACATCCGCACAGGGTGGAGGAATATTCTTGATTGTATTTTAATATTTTACAAGTTAGGCCTCCTTCCTCCTCACTTGGCCAGTGATGCAGCTGACGAGTCACGGATAACTACAGAAATTGGACATGGAAAATATAACTCATATTCTTTAGTTTCATCTAATTTTCAATATATTCCTCCAAAGAGATCCTCAGGATTAATTAGTAGGTTTAGTCAACTCTTATCACTTGGTTCTGAAGAGATACAATCAATACCGACAAAAGAACAGCTGGTTGCTCATGAGCAAGCTACACAAGCAATTCAGAAGTGTCACATTGATAGCATATTCACTGAGAGTAAATTTCTGCAAGCTGAATCTCTATTGAATCTTGAAAGAGCACTCATCAATGCTGGATCTCAACATCTGAAAGGAAACAGAATACTTGAGGATGAAGAGTCTTCGGTTTTCTGCCTGGAGTTATTGGTGGCAATTACTCTGAATAACAGGGACAGAGTTGTACTTCTTTGGACGGGTGTTTATGAACACATATCCAATATTATTCAGTCAACTGTGATACCTTGTGCTCTGGTAGAAAAGGCTATTTTTGGACTTCTTAGAATTTGCCACCGCTTACTTCCCTACAAAGACAACATTACTGATGAACTTTTGAGGTCCCTGCAACTTGTCTTGAAGCTTGACGCACTAGTTGCAGATGCGTACTATGAGCAAATTACAAAGGAAGTCGGTTACCTTGTGAGGGCAAATGCTTCTCATATTAGATCTCAGTCTGGATGGTGGACTATTATAGCTCTGCTCTCAATCACTTCTAGACACCTGGAATCATCTGAGGCTGGATTTGATGCGCTGCTGTTCATTATGTCTGATGGAGCTCACTTGCTCCCTGCTAATTACTTTCTCTGTGTAGATGCTGCGAGACAGTTTGCCGAGTCTCGTGTGGGACCGGTAGATCGATCTATAATTGCACTAGATCTTATGGCAAGTTCTGTGAATTCCTTAGAAAAATGGTTGAATAATGCTAAGAAAGCTGCGAAACAACAGGAAGTGGAAAAGATGTTGCAGGATATTGGGGAGATGTGGTTTAGGCTAGTGCAGGGACTGGGGAAAGTATCTTTGGACCAGAGAGAGGAGGTTAGAAATCATGCATTGTTATCTTTACAGAAGTGCTTGAAAGGAACTGTTGGGACTCACCTCCCACGTGATTTGTGGTTGACATGTTTTGATCAAGTGATCTTCACTGTGCTCGAAGACCTGCTTGAAATTGCGCAGTCACATTCTCAAAAGATCTACCCAAATATAGAAGGAACACTTGTTATTGCCTTGAAGCTTATGTCTGAAATTTTCCTCCAGTTACTCCTAGAACTATCACAATTGGTGGCCTTCTGCAAACTATGGGAGGGTATGCTAAGCTGTATGAAAAAATGTGTGAAGATGAAAATTAAAGGAAGAAGAAGTGAGAAGCTTCAAGAGCTTGTGCCTGAGCTTCTGAAGTACATTTTGCTTGTTATGAAATCTGCGGACATACTAGTGGAGATTAATAATGGTTCGGGAGAAAATAGTTTGTGGGAGCTGACATGGCTACATATGAAGAATATTGCTCCCTCATTGCAATCTGAGGTGTTTCCTGAGCAAGATACGGAGCAGCTACAGCACAGACAGGTTAAAGCAGTTGAAAGTTTGGGATCTGATGCAAACATTTCTGATCCTTCAAATGAAAAAGAGGGCAAAGATGGAGTTGAGATCAGTTTATTCTAGCTGACAGTGCCTAAGCAACCTGAATTGGCTTTTCTGTGTCCCTCTGAACACCACCACAATCTTAGTCTAACCTTGATCAATTTTCATTTTTGTATCTTGAGGTTGTGCGGGTGTTATAGCTAATTATACAGTAGATGACATTATTAATGTGGTTGGAGCAGGTTGATCAGGCTAAGCATGAAGTGAAGTTGCCTGTTATTTGGTATTCTCTCTTTCTCATCATTGGCACAGGGACTTTTGGTTGGAGATGTGTTATACTACATAGATACATTATAAAGCATCAGTATTTCATTCTAGGTTGTACAGAACTCAAAACTATCTTTTTTTGTATTGGCTGGGACATGTATTTACCCTGTATGTTAGGTATGTAAACAACATTTTTTAGATGATCATAAATATACACACACATATTAAGATTATTAAGTGTACTTGGGAACAAGTGTTGTTATATTATATAGACTTTGGTTCTGTTTCTAAAGAGGGTCAAATCGTTTTTGGTTTAAGCAAAATTAATTTGCTTTTGATCAATGTATTCCCTTTTTCGTGCCACACTCAATTTCAACCACTGATAACAACCACTGATAAAATTGTGTTCTTTTTGTAGAACCATGAAACAGACACGGGATTTTACCCCGTTTAATAATTGTTTATGGAGATTGAATTTCAACAATTTAATTGATAGGTTAAAAGTTTGCATTAAATAAATTAAGTATATTAGTTTCATGTGAATTCCTTTATCAGTTAATATAATTTTTATATAAATATATTTATAGAAATATAAGTGAACCTAAAAATATAAGATTGCAAATTTATGAATGTTCATTTAAAAAATTGGTATATTATCATTAAAATAATATTTTACATTATTTAATTATATTTAAATTCATTTTAAATCATATTACTTTACAATATTACTTTTTTTAATCAACTTACTAATACGATTTTAATTTATTATGAAAATATTTTCTTTAATATTAATTTAATAATATTGTTCAATAATTTAATAGTTGTAATTAGGAAAAAGAGTACAAATCTATATAGTATTTTATATAAAAAGTATTTCTTTATTGATAAAAAAAAGTTATCATCGCTATACTTCTAAATTAATTAATATTATTATTTAAAGTCAACCACTTTATCATTATAAAAAAATTATAAATTTAGGCATCATTATAAAATATTAGCAAAAACACAATATTAATGTGTTTGTGTGTGCGTATTTTATAAATATATATGATATTATATTAGTAGGTGACGATATTGTAATATCGTTGTATTTTATAAATATATATGATATTATATTAATAGGTGACGATATTGTAATATTATTAAGTTAATGTACAAAATAAATTTATACTTATTAAAAATAAAGTAAAATCAATGAAAAAAATAATTATTAATGAATGAAAAATAACTATTAAATTAGTTTTTATAGAAAACATGTAAAAATAGTTATATATGGAGGTGTAGAGGGTGTCGTGTATGGAAGTGGGACGTGCTGGCGACTAGGTTAAATTTTGGGAAGGAAAGGAAAGTTTTATATTTAACTTTTTATTTTTTTTAACAAATTTTTAACTGAAAGGTATTTTGGTTGTTTAAATAAAGATTTGGAGGTGTAGGAAGCAATTATAAAGGTGCATGTAGAAATTGCCCCAATAAAGATTTTGATGACTTGGTGTGAGTCAAATATTGAATTAAGTCGGTCTAAGTTGAAAGGTTCATTAAAGTTTGTCTAAACTAAAAAATCAAATAAAATTAGCACAAGTTAAAATATCGAGTTGACTCAGTCTGGGTCGAGGTTGAGCCAAATCAACCTAGATCGAAGGTCGAATCAAGTTGATATGGGTAAAAGGTCGAACTGAGTTGGTTTTGTCGAAGAATCAAACTGAGTTAACCTTGATCAAGAATCAAAACGAGATGATCGATATGAAGGTCGGTACGAGTTAACCCGATATGAAGGTCAAGATGAGTCGTTTAGTAATCAAGCCTTCTAGTGGCTTATACTCTTTAGCTCGAACCGGGTCAGCTTAGGATGAATAACCAAGCTGAGTTGTCTTGGTGTGAAGTTTAATATGAATCAACCTATATTGAAGAATTAAGATGAGTTAGTCCAGGTCGAGAAACTAGGACGAGTTAGTCCTAGTTGGAAGTCAAGACAAGTCGCTCACGATAAAAAAGTTGAGATAAGTCAGCCCTAACCACAAGTCGACCATGATCGCAAGTCAATACGATTTCGATCGTGGTTGCAAGTCAAGACAAGTCAATCTAGATCGTAGGTTAAGACAAGTTCGTCCAAGTTAAGACAATTCGGGTATGGCTGAAATTTATGATGAGTGAGTCCTGGTTGAAGATAAAGCCGAGTCGACTCAAGTCAAAAGATTGAGCTGAATCATCTTGAACCTAGGGCCTAGTTGAGTTATCTGGGGTCCATGGTCTAGCTGAGTCAATACAAGCTCATGCTGAACTTAATTAACTCGAACCCAAGTTAAATTGAGTTGGTCCAAACTTAGGTAGAGTCAACATGAGTCTAGGTCAAGTGAAGTCGGACCAAGCCACTGAAGTCCATCTAGGCAATGTTGAGGTGAGGTGACTCAGACCCAAATTGATCCAAGTGAATCAAACATCAATCAATTTAAATCTAGATCAAATCGTTGCAACCCGTGTTTAATAAACTAATATTTAGATATATTAGACTTATCTCATTAGATTTAATTTAATTGATAATTATATTTGCTATGAAATTTGATCAAATTTAAATTGGATTTAAATTTTTTAAGTCTAGTTAATTTAATTAAAATGAATATAAATTATAAATCTCATCTATTTCATTAGATATAAATTAAATCTAGAGTGAATTTTGAAAATCCCAATATGCAGCCTTATTCCGATAATTTAGCAGAAATAAACAATCCTTACAAGTTCTCACGCTCTTGTATATATGGAGAGAAGTCAAAATAACTTTGAGATAGACAAGTATAGTTTATTTAAAGTTTATACGATATAAATAAAATTTGTCCTACAACTTTTACTTTTCATAATGTTAATTATTCACTCTCCATACATAGCAAAAAGTAATATTGATAAATATTTTTTAAAAGAAAAATGTGTCAATTTTCCGTGTACATTTTGGGTGTCAACATTTTGCGTAAGATAACTACTATGATTTAAACTAAAATCAGATAGATTTTCTTACAGTATAAATTTTATAAACAACATTAGAAAGTTAAGGGATATTAAAATGATTATAAAATAATATTTAGTATTTACTTATTATTACAGGCTACAGCAAGATAAATAAATAAATAAAATTTCCTTAGTTTTGGAGAGTCATTTCCTTTTCCTTTCTTTTCTTTTTCAAATTAGTTTACAGAGAGACGCAGTAAAGAATAGAAGACCGAAGATTCCGATGAGGATCAGTAGCAGTACGGAGTTCCGTCAAATTTTCCGCTGAATCGCCGAATAAAGCAAAAACTCGCAACTTTTCGATTCGCTGAGAGTAACGAGTGAGTGAGATTTTATGCTTTCTCTGGATGTTGCAATTTTGCCATTTTTTCAAATGCCCGGAATTTCATCTCAAATTGCTTGAATAAAAATGCTGGATCACATCAGATCTTCTTCTTCTGCACGTGCATTTCGAGTAGTTGAACTCTTGCACATGTGCATACTTGGGAATTAGGATTTGTGTGTGTATACTAGTGTTTTATACTTACATTTCATAGGGTAGGGTTACCTTGTGTGTTAGACATTTACATGCCGTGGAACTGAGTTGAATCTGAAGCGTTCTCAGTTTTGTGTTTCTTGTGTTTGTATTTCGTGCTTCTTTTTAAGTTAGGGCATTACTCTGTGCTGCCTGTAAGAATAATGTTGTATGGCGCTACAAAAATAGCTTACTAGTTCTCCTAATTCTCTATGGAAAAAGCAGAAAGCGTGGAGAAGCATTTAATTTTTTATTTAGGAAGTGGGAAGATTGGAAGGACAAAATAATTTGGTAAATAAATCTGGACTTTTTAGTCTTAATCAGAACAATTCTTGATTATTTGTTTTGTAGAAATCTGGACTTGTTATTTTTGTTGTCTCATTGTATTTCAGAAGACTCAGGCCTTGCTTGGATAAAATTCTCCATTAACATTTACAAAATAAAATAAGAAAAATTGCATGAGTTTTTTCTTGTGAGCTAAAATTAACTTATGCATAATTCAAATCAACTTCTGTTGAAGCTAATATAAGATTGTTTTGACATATTAGCTCGTGCATAAGCTAAGTTTAGCTTTTGGAAGAAACTTCATTTTAATTTCTTGTTTTTTTTTTTTTCTCTCATGAGTGTTTATGAAAAGGTTTATTTAAGCAGACCCTTATTCAGTAATTACTTGACGATTCTTCTTGGTTACCGTACTAGTCAAAGTGCTATCACACAACTCCTTTTAGTTATTTGGTTTGTGGACACCCTGATTGGTTTTACTTATTGGATTTTTGGCACTTATTAGAAAACTCTCGTTGAAAATCTATCAGATCCCTGCCGTGCCCTACAAAGAGTTTAAAAATGGGACGTCTGAAGCTGCAAGCTGGTATCAATGCAATAGAGGAGGAGGAACCTGAGGAATGTGATGCTGCCTACCCTAACAAAACAACTTTGGCATGCATGATAAATTCAGAGATTGGTGCTGTTTTGGCCGTGATGAGGAGAAATGTCAGATGGGGAGGCCGTTACATGTCAGGGGATGATCAGCTGGAACACTCTCTCATTCAGTCTTTCAAGACAGTGAGAAGACAAATCTTTTCATGGCATCACCATCAGTGGCAAGCTATCAACCCAGCTTTGTATCTACAGCCATTTTTAGATGTAATTAGGTCTGATGAAACTGGTGCCCCAATTACTGGTGTTGCTTTGTCATCTGTTTACAAGATCTTGACTCTTGATGTGATCGATCAAAATACTGTCAATGTTGAGGATGCCATGCATTTGGTGGTTGATGCTGTCAGTAGCTGCAGATTTGAGGTCACTGATCCTTCTTCAGAAGAAGTTGTTTTAATGAAGATACTACAAGTTCTCCTAGCTTGTATGAAAAGTAAAGCATCTATAATGCTGAGTAACCAACACGTTTGCACCATAGTGAATACTTGTTTCCGGATTGTTCATCAAGCAGGAAGTAAAGGCGAGTTGTTGCAGCAGATAGCACGATACACAATGCATGAACTTGTAAGGTGTATTTTCTCTCACCTTCAAGATGTTGGCAATACTGATCATGCGCTGGTTAATGGGAGCACTAACTTGAAACAGGAGGTATGAGAATCCTGCTACCTACTATCAAAGGCTATATTTTTTCCCATGATTATTGTTTTAGCTTCTGGAGAAAAAAAAAACAATACAAGGGAATTGGGGGGGAGAGGGTGATGTTTTCTTAGCATTTATTTCCCACAATTAACAGTTTGGTGATCACGAATTTAATATTTATAACATCTATTTGAATTTTTGTGTTTGGCTATCATTCTTGCAGACTGGAGGCCTAGATAATGACTATGCATTTGGAAGTAGACAATTGGAGAATGGCAGCATTAGTTCTGAATACGATAATCAGTCATTATCTACAAACTCTGCTCCCAATGTTTCAAGCGTTGTGAAAGCAACTGTGATGGATGAAAACACAGCAATAACTATCAGTTGCAAGGATGGTGTACCATATGACATGCATCTCATGACGGAACCGTATGGTGTTCCTTGCATGGTGGAAATATTTCACTTTTTGTGTTCTTTGCTGAATGTTGTTGAGCATACGGGTATGGGTCCTAGATCAAACACGCTAGCATTTGATGAAGATGTGCCGCTCTTTGCCTTAACTCTTATTAATTCAGCAATAGAACTTGGAGGACCTTCTATTTGTCGTCACCCAAGGTTGCTGAGCTTAATTCAGGATGAATTGTTCCATAATCTGATGCAATTTGGTTTGTCAATGAGCCCCCTTATACTTTCGATGGTTTGTAGCATTGTTCTCAATCTGTATCATCATCTTCGTACAGAGCTCAAATTACAGCTAGAAGCATTTTTTTCTTGTGTCATTTTAAGGCTTGCACAAAGCAGATATGGAGCTTCGTACCAGCAGCAAGAGGTAGCCATGGAGGCCCTTGTTGACTTTTGCAGGCAAAAGACATTTATGGTAGATATGTATGCTAACTTTGACTGTGACATAACTTGCAGTAATGTCTTTGAAGACCTTGCTAATTTGTTGTCTAAAAGTGCATTTCCTGTGAATTGTCCATTGTCTGCCATGCATATTCTTGCTTTGGATGGTCTTATTGCTGTTATACAGGGAATGGCTGAAAGGATAGCCAATGGATCTGTAAGCTCTGAATATTCTCCAGTGAATCTTGAAGAGTATACTCCATTCTGGATGGTTAAATGTGAGAATTATAACGATCCAAATCATTGGGTTCCTTTCGTCCGCCGAAGAAAGTACATAAAGAGAAGATTGATGATTGGTGCTGACCACTTTAATCGTGATCCTAAGAAAGGTCTAGAGTTTCTCCAAGGAACACATCTTTTGCCTGACAAACTTGATCCTCAAAGTGTTGCCTGCTTTTTCAGATACACTGCTGGGTTGGATAAGAATCTCGTTGGTGATTTCCTTGGAAATCATGATGAATTTTGTGTTCAGGTTCTTCATGAATTTGCTGGAACATTTGATTTCCAAGACATGAACTTAGACACTGCTCTGCGTCTATTCTTGGAGACATTCAGATTGCCTGGAGAATCACAAAAAATACATAGGGTGCTTGAAGCTTTCTCTGAGAGATATTATGAACAATCACCACATATCCTAGCTAACAAGGATGCTGCTCTTGTGTTATCATACTCAATGATAATGCTTAATACAGATCAACACAATGTTCAAGTTAAAAAGAAGATGACAGAAGAGGATTTTATTCGGAATAATAGGCTTATAAATGGTGGCAACGATCTGCCTCGAGAAATGCTGTCAGAGATTTACCATTCAATTTGTAAGAATGAGATTCGCACAACCCCTGAACAAGGTGTTGGTTTTCCTGAAATGACACCAAGTCGATGGATTGACCTAATGCATAAGTCCAAAAAAACTGCTCCATTTATTGTATCTGATTCTAAGGCCTACCTCGATCATGATATGTTTGCCATAATGTCAGGCCCAACAATTGCTGCCATCTCTGTGGTATTTGATCATGCTGAACAGGAAGAGGTATACCAAACATGTATGGATGGATTTTTGGCTATTGCTAAAATTTCAGCTTGCCATCATCTTGAAGATGTTCTTGATGATTTGGTAGTGTCTCTTTGTAAGTTCACCACACTTTTAAACCCGTCATCAGTTGAGGAACCAGTCCTAGCCTTTGGAGATGACATGAAAGCTAGAATGGCAACTGTGACAGTTTTCACTATAGCAAACAGATATGGTGATTACATCCGCACAGGTTGGAGAAATATTCTTGATTGCATCTTAAGACTGCACAAGCTTGGTCTTCTTCCTGCACGCGTTGCCAGTGATGCAGCGGATGAATCAGAGCTTTCTGCTGAAACTGTTCATGGTAAACCTATTATGAATTCTTTATCCTCAGCTCATATGCAATCTATTGGCACTCCAAGGAGATCCTCAGGATTGATGGGTAGGTTTAGTCAACTCTTATCTCTTGATACTGAGGAACCAAGATCACAACCTACTGAACAACAACTTGCTGCTCATCAACGCACCCTACAAACCATACAGAAATGTCATATTGACAGCATATTCACTGAGAGTAAGTTTCTGCAAGCTGAATCTTTATTGCAGCTAGCAAGAGCACTCGTATGGGCTGCTGGGAGACCTCAAAAAGGGAGCAGCACACCTGAGGATGAAGATACAGCGGTTTTCTGCCTGGAGTTGCTGATTGCAATTACTTTGAATAACAGGGATAGAATTGGGATTCTTTGGCATGGTGTATATGAACACATATCCAACATTGTTCAGTCAACTGTAATGCCCTGTGCCCTGGTAGAGAAGGCTGTTTTTGGACTTTTGCGGATTTGCCAACGGTTGCTTCCCTACAAGGAGAACATCGCTGATGAACTTCTAAGGTCATTGCAACTTGTCTTGAAGCTTGATGCCCGGGTTGCAGATGCATACTGTGAGCAGATTACTCAAGAAGTCAGTCGCCTTGTAAAGGCAAATGCTTCTCACATAAGATCTCAGCTAGGATGGCGTACAATTACATCACTACTTTCCATCACAGCTAGACACATAGAAGCATCTGAAGCTGGGTTTGATGCACTATTGTTCATAATGTCTGACGGTGCCCACTTGCTTCCAGCTAATTATGTTCTCTGTGTAGATACTGCCAGGCAGTTTGCTGAGTCTCGTGTTGGACAAGCAGAGCGTTCTGTGCGGGCACTAGATCTCATGGCAGGGTCTGTCAATTGCTTGGCCCGGTGGACCAGTGAGGCGAAGGAATCAATGGAGGAGGAACAAATGTCTAAGTTATCTCAGGATATTGGAGAGATGTGGTTGAGACTAGTACAAGGTCTTAGGAAGGTGTGTTTAGACCAGAGAGAGGAGGTTAGAAATCATGCTTTATTATCTCTGCAGAAGTGCTTGACTGGGGCTGATGGCATTTATCTACCATATAGCATGTGGTTACAATGTTTTGATCTTGTGATCTTCACTGTGCTTGATGACCTGCTTGAGATTGCACAGGGACACTCTCAAAAGGATTATCGCAATATGGAAGGCACCCTTATCTTAGCAATGAAGCTCTTGTTCAAAGTTTTTCTTCAATTACTCCCAGAACTATCACAATTAACAACCTTCTGTAAGCTATGGTTGGGTGTACTGAGCAGAATGGAAAAATATATGAAGGTGAAGGTTAGGGGGAAAAGAAGTGAGAAGCTTCAAGAGACGGTACCTGAGCTGCTTAAAAACTCCTTGCTTGTTATGAAGATGAGGGGTATACTAGCGCAGAGGAGTGCCTTGGGCGGTGATAGTCTGTGGGAACTAACATGGCTACACGTGAATAACATTTCACCGTCACTGCAACTTGAGGTATTCCCTGAGCAGGATTCTGAGCATTTGCCGCACAAACAGGGTGAACCAATAGGGGGTTTGGTGGCTGATGATAAGGGTTCTGTTCCTTCAAGTGAAACAGCAAGCCGTGAAGATGCTGGCATTGTTGGTTAATTAGAGTTGCTATGATGCTGCTACCTGAATGGATCTTGCTGTTTATAATTATACACACGTTCCCTGACCTCAAGATACTGATTGTGCAGAATTTGTGGATTACATACGCATCCTAATTTTGTTTGCCACTGATAGATGCAGAAGTATTACACGAGGGGAAGTATAGTTCTCAGGCAAGGACGTGCAAGTTGATCTAGTGAAATCTGTCAGCTCTGTCAGTTGCCATTTGCCCCTTGTCGTTCCCCATGGAAGCTTCTTGTTCCAGTAATTTAGATGAAATATATTGTAGTTTGAGATAGATTTCTACCTTTCAGCGGGGTACTGTATGGCTTCCCTTTCTACCCATGGAGCTGCGGCAGGATAGTAAGCCTAATTTCCTTATTTTTATGCAAAACCTCCATTCGCTCTTACTCCAGCATGCATATAATGGGTATGACAACAGATAGTTCTGATTTTGCAGGCTGATTGTCTGTGTGATAAACCTTGAATCGTTTATGCGTGGCATCGGATATATAAATGTTTTGCGCCATTGTATTTAGCATTTACATGTTGGTATTCACCTTTTTTTTTCCTGAGCCAAAATATCGGTCCTTAACTTTAGGCATGCACACAGACTAGCATCTTTCCTTCCTAGTTCCCATGTAATTGGATGTTAAACAATGGACCAAAGACAGTGTTATTGCTAACAGAGTTACAGATATATATTATATATGCTTGAGTGATTTCAGAAGTTAACTGTTCGAAATAATTTGGAATGGTTGCGAATGCATGACTTAAGTTTTGTAACCTTCAATTACGGAATACTTGCTAATTGACCACTGCATTTTCATTTTTACATTTTTCCGCAAAGTTCAAATGTTGCATGTGCCGTTTGAAAAAAACGAATTTCCGATTCGTAGCATCTACTGTTAGCACTCGGTCGAGATTCGCATGTCGGAAAGTTATTCATGGTGGGCTTACGAGTCGTTCCTCTTAAAACACTAAGCATCCAAAACATGCAGTAGTTCTGGCTGTGAAAAGTCTTCGAGTTTAATTTGATTTAAGGTTGATTTATTTACAGTGTAATGTTTATACTTAATTCATTGAACTTGGCTAGGACTTCATTACTTATGGAATTATTTTTCTTAATATTATCAATTTAATATTTAACAAACATGTTTATATTAAAAAAATGAAATAAAAAATTAAGGTAGCAGCTGTAAATATAACTTAAAAGAGTAAGATGAAATTTTCGATATAAAGATGATGAATTTTTTAAAGGCTAATTAGTTTAAAATATAAATCTTAAAGAATAAAGTTAGTAAGTTGGATAAGTGGTAGATATAAAATAGTAACAAAATTAGAATATTCAAGTAAATCAATAAATAAATGACCACCCTTTGGGCATGCATAGCTGCTGTGATTACCCAAACTATTAATGAATAAGCTTGCAAAATATAAGCTTAACTTAAATATGTCAACCTTATTTAAAGCTTAGACTTTTTCTTACTTAAATAAATACTAAATCCAACATTTAATAAACCAAACTCAAATAATTCACTAATGACAAGAAAATTAGATCGTCCAACACGCGACCTCCTATAATAGTTCATAGTTTTTTATCTAAAAAATCAGTTCCTTTTTCCACAATTGTAACCATAAGGATCGATCCATGATGTAGTAATTTCTAGCTGTCAAATTCACAGTTTTCGGCAGTTAAAGGAACTGTTAGTTTCGACGTGCATCACAAAGTGTGATATTTTTGGCAGCTTCTAACAATCATCCGTGCGACAGTTGTAGAAAAAACTGAAAAACAAAATAAGTATTTGACATCACAAAGTAGATCTTGAATATGCAGTCTTTTATGTAATAAAAATTGTTCTTGAATATCCAGCGTACGAAGTTAAAAAATTAACCTGCACAGTTGAATGGAGAAGGAAATACAACAATTCAGAAAAAAAAAAGTTATTTGGCCGCAAAACAAGGCCTATGCATGTTATAAAAGAAGAGAATAAGCAACACCTTACCAAATCTTCTCCCTCTTAAAACCGTTCTTCGAACAAGCAAAACGACATTCATCGGTGCTTACTTACTTATCCTGAACCTGTTCCATGAAATCCAAGATGTAGTTAGAGAAAAAGGAGCATCTGTTACTGACAACCATTCCACCATTAAACAATATCAAGTTCTTAACAGTACACACCTGAGATAGGTCTAGTTTTATCTTAGTTTTCATTCTCTGCAGAACATTATTCAAACATTTGCTTGGTCTGCAGTTCAGTTCTCAGAACCTGTTTATAAAGGCTCACCAAAGTAAAATTGAAACTTGAGCAACATCAAAATACGTAGAGGAATCATCTTTACCAGTGTTGGTGAGGTAGTGGCAATTTCTAATGTAAAAGACATTCCCATCAAATGAAGAGGCATAATGAGGGAAGGTAGAATATGAAAAAGTGGAGAGAAAAGCAACACATCTAGATATTGGAGGCCATACAAACAACTAGAAAATTTCCCAAGACATTTATTATTTAAAGTTGAGACTATATGAATATTTTGACAACTATATATGTACAAGGGTGAAAATGTTAGAGGTGACACCAATAAAACTCACTACACAGTAGTAATCTACTCACTATGCCGAGCAAATAAAATAGCTGATTCCTAAATAGTAATTGTTTCTTGAGGTCTGCACTTCCTGATCCTGATATGCATACTACCATTGTTTATGCTTCCACCCGCCAATGATTGGCAGCAATGCCTGCGCAATACCTGGTTAAGTACAGCCAAATCAAATGATCAATTTAACAGCGATTTCAAAACTCCAAATATAGATGGAATTCAATCTATTCACTTCAAGCATATGATTATCATGACAAGCTAAGAAGTTCTAAATCCAGAGATGTTTTTGTTTCAATAGTGTTTGTTGAGTGAAGAGAGTAAGAGAGGTACACTTTTCCAATATTCCGGGTCCAGTTTCAACGCAGAAACTGTAATGCTTTCCACTTCCACGTTATTAATGCCTTCTCTCGTGCACTTGCCTCCAGTGCCTTCATGTCTCTTGTAGATAGTGACACTTCCACTTTTTCCCACCTCCGTTACCTTATCCATGAAAAACACAGATGGCTTCTGACACGGGTCAGAGCTCATTGGTCTTGTATTGAATGTGAAGGGACCGTCTTTCCAACTTCGCCAAGTCTTAAATGTCTGCAATGGCATCTGCAAGTCTGATGCTATCAACAATAATGGATATATTTGTATGGTGTAACCCCATGAGATGGATATTGACCATCTATGCCTATGATCATAGCAAAAACTTTGCTGCACTATCCGGGCAGGGTCGACGTCGTATGCACTGATGAGCTTTTCCATTGAGTGAATTTGAGTCTGGTTGGGAAACAAGGAGTTCACTTGGTCAAGGTGATGGAGTGATACAAGTGGTACCAAGGGGTGTGCAGCTAGAAGACCATATGGATCCCCTCTTATGTCAAGCTGAAAGAAAAAAGAACCATAGTAAACAAAATTTATTATGCATGGACAAGTCCAAAGATTTGCATTCAAGCTGGACTAACAACATTTGAAACATGAACGTGATTTTTTCTTCATACAACAACCAAAAGACTAGCATTGCACCTAGGTTTTTAATATTGCTGAGTTTTATTTTTATGCAGTCACAACTTGCTTAAAGTTACTTTACAAGACAAATTTTGTTTGGTCTACAATTTAAAATCTCTTGTTAAGAAATGGACTTTAAACCTAACTCAACTTGGTAAGGTATTAATGGGTGGTCCCATAGCGAGTGGCATGATAAGTCCAATAAACAATAAATCTCATTAGGATATGTTCAAATTCATGACTCTGATACCATGTTAAGAAATGGACTTTAAGTCTAACTGAACCTTACAAAACCAGCTTGTAAGGTGAAGTTTGCACCCACTTATACTATAAACTCATCTTATTTCTAATCAATGTGAGATCTCCAACAAATGAATTCATGTACTATGTTTATCCTATTGCTAAGGTTCTAAGTTTGTAATAAGTAGATATCATGCAGGAGGGGAGTCAAAGGGAGATTGACCAAGTATGTGTATCAGTGTATAGTTTGTACCAAAAAATACACAAAAGTAACAAGTGGAAAAAGAATATACCTGGTGGAATCCACCTTCTCTGGTAAGAGGCACACCAATTTCATTCACACAGGCCCAAACCCTTTGATCAGAACCATAAAAGTAGTAGTATCTGCTTAGACAACCATCCATTATTTTGGCTAGTTGAGCAGCTAATGCATAACTGATTGCAAATCCACCACCACCAAATGCCATGTCATAAGAATGCATCAAATCTTGCTCAACACTCTCAGAGCTCCCACCAATATAATACATTTGGTTGTGATCATATTTTCCCAACACAGTAACTAAGTTCTCAGTAAAGAACACAGTATCATCATCTCCCATTACAAACCACCTAACATTTGGCAAACCAAGTTTAAAGCTCTCATAAACTATGCGGGCAATGCGAACTGCAGATGCTGAGTGCACATACTTGAACCGCCTCCAACCCTTTGAGATTTGATATGGCACTAACATGTCATCACGCAAAATCTTAGGCTTCTTGTCAAGCCAAACAAAACCTCTTGTGGTGTTTGGATTCCACCATAGTTTGCTGTAGTTGCTACGGTCATGCCAAGTGTTAGATGATCCACCGATGCCAAACAGAATATGTGAGATGTTTGTTGGTCCGCTGTCAATGACAGAAGTATTCTTTGCAGTATGTATATGGTCCGGTAAGGGGAACCATCGGTCTGGTTTAGCAAATGCTGAGTGGAGAGCGAGTGATATGGAGGCAACAAGGCACACAACTATGCCAAACCTTATGAAGAGAACAACAGTATCACCAAGTCTTTCAGGGATAAAAGATAGTCTGGATGCTTTAAGAGGAGACTCATAACAAAGTTTCAAGCCAGTGTAATTCATCTTCTCCCTGCTGCATTTGAAATAACTCATTACCAAGAATTTAAACATGAATCATAACAAATCATAGACCTTGCAATTCATCAAACTGACTGTGTGAAACAATTCCATTTCATTGCTACTCAGGATACTTTCAGTCATGAAAGGGTGTTTGCTTACTTTTTATCTATGAAATCCTGATTTTCTTAGAAACATAATAATAACAATAATCCAACAAGTGGATGCGCCAAGTTTCTTATTGAGCAAGGAGAGTCCTTTAACCTGACGAATTTGTTTAAACCAATAATTATTTTTACGTGCTAAAAGATTTAAAGATCAAAACCACTATCCAAGTAAGCAAACTATGGTCTTTGTATGTTAAGAATATTGATGTGAAATACTTGTAATATCCCTATATGTTGATGATCTCTCTCTCAAGAAGTTTAACATGGAAGAGAGCAAACTAGCTGCAACTCCAATGAATCAGAAGGGGAATTTTTACAAGGAAAATGGAACTGAAAAAGTACATGAAAAGCTATATAGGATTCTTATAAGCTGCCTAATGTATTCAAATGCAACAAGACCAGACATCTTGCATGTAGTAAACTTGTTATCAAGATACATGAGCTGTGTTAGTAAAATTCATTTCCAGGCAGCAAAGAGAGTTCTTGGATATGTTAAGAGTACAATTGATTTTGGAATAAAATATCATTGTGTTGAAAATTTTAGTCTTCTTGGCTACTCTGATTGTAATTGGGCTGAATGTGTTGATGATATGAAAAGTACTTCAGGCTATCATTTTAGTTCTGGTTCTGTAATTTTTCATGACATTCAAAGAAGCAATAATTCATAGCTCAATCTACAGCAGAAGTAGGATATGTGGCTGCAAATGCTGCAGTTAATCAAGCTCTTTGGATTGCAAAGCTGTTGGCAGATTTGCATATGGAACAAAAGTATAGCACAAAGATATTTGTGGACAATCAAGCTGCAATTTCAATTTCTAGTAACCAGCTTTCATGGCAAAACCGAACATTTCAAGATAAAGTTTTATTTTCAAAGGGAGGCACAAAGGGAAGGAGAAGTGAAATTAATCTACTGCAAAACAGAAGAACACAACACAGATATCATAAGTACCTGTTTTCATCATCTTCTGTAATATTTCTGTTTTTATCATCTTCCCAAAAAAGCCTCTAGATTGAAGTTCACTTGAGAGAAAATTTAATATTAATTTCTTTGCTATCTTATTTTATTTTATGCATTTTTTCGTAAATAAACTGAATTGCACTGTAAGAGAATTCCTGGGGGAAAAGACAGAGCAAGTGATATCATTTTCCATATTATTGGGGTTAACAAACTGAAAAAGTTGTTATGAACAAGTAAATTCATAAAAATATTTTTTTTCACGGAACTTTAATTTTATAGTAATGAAACTAGTAGTAACAGTCCCTTTTTGCATAGTCATAATTCACATAAAATGCATTTCTTAACATGATAAATTTAGATCATACCATCTCCCACTGTGAAAAAAATTGGAACAATCTTTTTTCCTTTTGGAAAGAAGCTTGAGTGATAATGTAACGAGGATATATTATAGTTTTCTTTAAAAATAGACATGAGAGAGGTATAAATAAAACTCCAACCATTACTGAAAACAGAACAGAAAAAAGTTCAAACACTTCATACCTCAGTTTAAAGATCAAACTGAAACACTTCTTTTATACGATCCTGCTACTCCCCTTTGCATCAATTTATGACGTTTTATAACTGCAACCTGTTCTGTCTCTTGTTCCAGAACAACTCACTGCAATGAAACAAAAATTATAAAAAAAAAAAAAAAAAAAAAAAAAAAAAAAAAAAAAAAAAAAAAAAAAAAAAAAATAAAAAG
>Ga0099822_1002477_pt1 | contig 23013 bp, 9 predicted proteins | sample CowpeawhiteBW_FD_76839 | JGI IMG/M metagenome (GOLD analysis project Ga0099822, IMG submission 76839) | Root nodule microbial communities of legume samples collected from California USA - Cow pea white BW | ecosystem: Host-associated > Plants > Roots > Nodule | place: USA: California | collected... | reverse complement strand
ATATATATATATATATATATATATATATATATATATATATATATATATATATTAAATTGATTGAATTTAAAAATTCTAATAAAATTAATTGCCAAATAATATAAATGTATATATCACTTTTCATATTTGATTTTATTTCCAAATAATTTATTAATCTAAATAAATAGTTTCAATAAATATGTAAAAGTTGACTTCATAATGTTAGTAATCCAAGTGTGAGTCTAAGTCCCACATTGGCTAGAAATGAGAAAATAGAGCATTATAAGGATAAAAACCAACCCATAAACACATCGTCTTAAGGTTTTGAGTTGAGAGTTGTGTCAATAACTTATGTGGTTGGACTCAGATCTCATTGGTGTTGTATATTCTCGATGAAACATCTCTGTAAATCCTAACACATAAAAAGGTCAAAATTATTACAAGAAAACAATAAAATATCCATTAAATTAATTTTCATTTTATTATATTATTGATACATTATTAGAGTACATACAATTAAAGCAACCATTTCAATGACTTCAAATTTTTGTTATTATAAGGCTGATTTGAAAACACATGAAATAGAAATATTGGATGGGAGATGTAAAATGGTCAAATTTGTGTCTCCAGCTGGCTTTCTACGTAGATCACATGAGAAGGGACAAGGGAGGCATTGTCGTAGTGGATCCCACAACATTTTCTCTACATTCACACAAATCCAAAACGACAACAAAAATGAAAAAGAACAACGTCCTTTCTCCAAATTCATTTTTGGCAGTCATATTGAACTATAATAATTGGTTTTTTATTTGTTTTTATTTTGTATCCTTAATATTATAATTAAATAGCGAAACTCGTGGGTTGGACTGTGAACCCGACAGCGGATAATATTGTCCACGCATGGCTTTGTCTGCATCGATTTGCAGACAGTAGCCGAGTGAAATGTCTGCGTTCAAATTATTTCCAACGCCCAAAGAAAAGTATCTCTCGCAAACAGATCCATGAGGCTGCCGAGGGAGAAAATACAATCCCGTGTAGAAATTGTTTTCCTAAACCATCTGAAAAGGTTAACACAACGAAGAAAAAAAAAAGAAGCTTACAATTAATATAGTTTTATCAACGAAACCAGACGTTTGGCACATGGTTATATTATATATACATACACTGGCGAATGCCGACGTAGAAAAAAGGAGCACGCACCTTAAAAAATTTACAACGTTCATAGATAGAGAGTAGCAGTAGTATAGTACTGGAGGAGGTTCATTAAAAGCAGCAGAACGCAAGTTCAAACCACTAGACGTAATAATTCTTGAATTCAAAGCGTTCAATTTGAGGGACCTGATGAGCTTACAAGTTGTTGTTAAGTGCAACTTTAATTTTTTGGAAAGGAAAAATTGTTGTGATGAGCATAATTAGTCAGACATGGTTGGTCGTTGGTCAGCAAATGCAGGTAATATATAGGTTTTATTTTCCGAGAAATATAGAGTGTTATGTATATATATAATAAGGGAAATAGTCAATGACGTACGTATCGCACATTCATACACTTCACTCTATACTCAGCGTTAGGTCAAGGTGAAATCTTAAATTTCAAAATTAGTATAAATAAAAGCGTGGAATTATTTAAAGAGTAATTTGAGTTGAATTATTGATGGTGAGAGAGATGTTAGTAATAAAAAGGAAGAGAAGGTTAGGGTTGACGATTAGATCCTGCCCCACGTGGCTTACTTGTGTTGACGTAGAAATATGGTGAGAGGTTAGGTTGTGACAGCAGGGATTGTAGAAAATAAGCAGACCAAATTGCACACAGTGAAGAGGAAAAGCTCTGCGAGAGAGCCATGCGGCGAACGGCATCATGACAGCTATTTCTTGCGTACGCTCTTTAGACACCTATTGATACCTTTCACATTACAATTATTTTTCCCTCATCTTCAATAAATCCAATTAATTAACTGCTAAACATTTCATCTCATATATATATATATATATATATATATATATATAGTAAGATTCACTGGTCTATATATTTATTGTTGACACTTCTTAATAAATCTATAAGAGTGTTCACTTAAGTAAAGCATTATCATGTTTTGACTAATTTTAATTTTAAATAAGTCGAATTTGTTTTATTTGTTTCAATACAAATTATCCAAAATTAATATTGTTTTCATTGATTCACTTGGTTTTGTTGGCCAGCTCTGATGTCACGTGTTTTCGTGTTTTGATGAGTTTTTTGGTCTCTTTTCTCAGCCGCAAGGGAGAAAATGTCGTGAACTAATAATATAGTTTTCAGTGGCATTGGATGCATGGCACTGCTATTGCCACAATTATATAAATATGTGTATATAAATATACATACACTACATGATAGCACTTAAATAACTTAATCCTGTTCATTTTTTAATATTTGATATATCAATAAAATAATTAATAGCTGGGATTCATGGACGTAATTTTTTAATGGTTTTGTAGTTTAATTCCAACATAAAATTATTTTTGTTTGGTTCAAAACCCTAGTGATGTGAGTGATGATGACGGTGTCTCTATTGATGTGGGCATGGAGGTGGTGAATGGTAAGATAGACGGTGTGTGATAATATCCGTCATCGCTATTTTTTTCTTCAGCAACAATTAAACTATTTTTCCAGTGGGCTTGGAGTTTTATTCTGTGTTGTCCAAAATCTTTGAAAGCCCATTCGATTGCATCTGTCTCCAGTGTCTTCAGATTGCTTTTGTTATTTCCTTTTTCTTTAGGCCTGTTCCATTATTTCCTAAGTCGCAGGCCAGTTGAATTTCCGAATCTGGGCCAGCTTTTTAATTCGTTCTTTGTACTTGGACTATTATCATTTTGGACCCAAAAGAAATTGTAGCCTCAAAAGTGGAAAAATCAATTAAAAAGATAGAAATAAGTACAAAAAATGAAAGTTGATAGCTTCTTCATATAATATATCGATCGAATTATTTTCAACAGTACGGATTAATTAGTGAAGGCTGCTTTAATTTGATTAACAATTTTTGAACTACCAGTTTTTAAAAACTCGGTTACGTTAAAAGTAACTAGATTAATCTAACGTTAAATATTGTGATTAGTGCTTCCAAACTATTGTACTTCATTTTTTATTCACGAGTAAGAGTCTAGCTCTCGGTTATATGGAGTTCATAGCCAATTTATGCACAATTTTTTGGAATAAGATTGATAATGTCAAATTGTTTAATCTCATTATGATTACTTGATCCAGTAATCCACAGCTTAACAATGCAGAAAGCAAAAGCAACAAGCAAACAGAAGAAAAGCAAAAGAACACTATAAAAGCAACACTACACCAATATTCTTCTTTTCTTCCACTCTCACCACCTATACTTACTTACTTGTGTCTACTTCTGATTCAAAAAACCATCTAGTGATTCAGAAAGTTTCTCATGGCTATGCTTCTCACACACAACAACCTCATTCACACAATCTCATTATCACTACTCATTTTCTCATCATCTTTCACTCTCACAACATCTCAATCCAGCGTGTGCAGAACATCCTGCGGGGACATCCCCATCAAGTACCCCTTCGGCATCGACGACGGATGCGGAAGCCCGTACTACAGACACCTTTTCGCATGTTCCAACTCGGGAAAACTCGAACTCAGAACCCCTTCGGGAAGTTACCCGGTTCGCAACGTTAGCTACGCTGATCCACACGTGGTGGTGACCGATCCCTTCATGTGGAGCTGCGAGGATGGTGAGAGGTTTCGTCCCACCAGACCCTTCAGCTTGGACAGCAGCACCCACTTCAAGCTCTCACCTCAGAACGAGTACATGTTCTTCAACTGCAGTGAGGACAACGTCATCATTCAGCCCAAGCCCATGTTCTGTGAGCATTTCCCCGAACACTGTGACTCTTCCTGTGACAGTGCTAGCTATCTGTGCAGACACTTGCCTGGGTGCTCCTTTGCGCTCCCTCGCAGTACTTGTTGTTCGTACTATCCCAAAGCCACCCAGTCTCTCAGGTTGATGCTTAAGTATTGCACCAGTTATGCTAGCGTTTATTGGAAGAACGTTGGTGCTCCCATGCCTTATGATCAGGTTCCGGAATATGGGATCAGAATTGATTTTGATATCCCTGTTACCACGCGCTGCCTTCAGTGCCAGGATCCGTTGAAAGGAGGTGGGATTTGTGGATTTGACACGCAGAACCAGAGCTTCTTGTGTCTTTGTAAGGATGGAAACTCCACAACTCATTGCAAAGGTATGTTCATGTTCAATACTATTTTAAGATTATACTCATCATTTGGTTCTTCAGTATTATACAGCACAAAACCACTACCAGCTTTTTTAGTCCTCAAAGGGCCTTATTAATACACATCGGTTGGATGTCTCAAATGTTCAAGTTTTAATCTTTTAACAGACTAAAACTGAAGAACTCTTTGCAGAATTTTATTCTTGTATGATTGTCACTTATGTGGATTAAGTGATTGGTTTTTAAGTGTTTAAATTTTACTTAAGTGTGTAATAGACTATTGGTTGTTTGACAGATTATGACATTGCAAGGCACAATAGGAGGGTCCATGTAATAGCAGGTACAGAGATTAAATACGGTTGATACAGATGTAATTAATGTGAGATTTTGAAGTGGATGATTAGGCTTATGTTTGGAATTGTGGCTGCAGGAACAGTTACGGGCGTTTCCGTTGCGGGTGCATTTGGAATTGGAGCTGCTGTTTGGTACTTGAAGAAAGTGAGAGCTAAAGCACCAGTCACATGTGGAGTACAAAGCAATGAAAATAGGCTATTCTGAAGAACACCAAATGATGTGAACCACACACACATCTTTCTTTTGTTACTTTTTCATTGTGTTTATTTATTTATATATACCACAATTATACAGTCATAGAATTGGGCCCCAATTTTTCTTAGTTTTATATGGTCTTCTTTACTAATGTCGGTTTTATGTATAGTCTATTAGAGACAATGTACTCTGCTGGAGAATCATATCCTTTACACTTTTTTTTTTACAACAATCCTTACGAAACGAATCTGGCATGTGTCATAATTCTGCAAAGGAGTTAATTGGCCTACTCTGATATATGTATGACTCCAAATTGAGTCTTCGGGAATCAACCAAAAACAAGAAAAACGAGAGAGAGAGAGATACATATGCAGCTTGCAAGACAAAACTAGCATGCTTTACCAACAACACAAGTTAGGGGACCTGCGTTTAGAGTTATAGAAGGCACCAATGAAGCAGGTGCAGCATTAAAAGATTGAGAAGGTGAATAGTTTGGGTCACAACTTCCATATCCTGATGGAACAAAATAAGCACCGTTTAGGAATGCATCCTTAGAAGACCTCCATTTCCAACTCTTCAATTTTCCCTTCATTTCCCTCTTGGTAACCTGTCATCCAAAGCCAACTAACTCAATTTGTGTTGCCATGTATTAATGGGATAGGGTGTTTCATTGATCATGTTACATTGATTATATCGTTTTCCTTACCTGTTTTGCAGCAGGGTTATTCGGAGCTACATAGTAGTTTGCTTCACTGAGAATGGTTGGGTTAGAACTTCCCCCTATGGCATACATCTTCCACCCATCATATTTGTTGTTCACCACATGAGCATAACCAAATCTCACCCTGCATGAATACAAACAAGTTAACAGATACACTTTTCTTAAACCTGTTCTTTGGAAATTCAATCTATATAATGCACTCTCACCTTGGCATTCTTTCAATTAGACCACTACCAAATCGGTTGAAGGCTATTGTTACTTTCATTATTTTATCTGCTGTGTATTCATCGTTGTGTCCTAGCAGCATAACCTGCAGTCAAGGAACAGTACCATCCAAAAAAAACACAGAATGAGTCCAAATAGGGTATTTGGTTACTTACTGGTTCTGGCCATAGTTTCACAGTTATTGTTTAGTCAACAATATAAGAAAAAGATACTCCATATATAATAATGCTTACTTTGTCATGCTGGGTAAAGTAATTGTTAGAAATGGTAATCGCAGTTGAGGCATGAATAACATCAATCAAACCATCAGCACAACGAGCCAACAAACAGTGATCAATCCAAACATTGGAGGAAGCAAATATGCTAATGGCATCTCCATCAGAGCCTTGGCGATGGCCAACATGAGATGGGGTGCTCATAACAAGACCAGCCTTGCTTGGTCTGCAATCATGGATGCTAATGCCATGTATGATAACATGGCTAACACCTTGTATGGTAATGCAGGGGCCATTTGTAATCTCCACTTTAGCGCCTCTTCCATCAATGGTCTTGTAGCTATTCATGATAAGCTCGTTCTTCAGCTGAATACTCATATCTCTGGCAAAAATGATCCAAAGGGGTTGTGTCTGGACCACGGCATAGCGAAGTGTTCCTGGTTTTGGGCTTATGGGATCATCAGAGGAATCTGTGACTTCGTATATTGCTCCATATTTGCCTCCAATAGCGTCCTTTCCAAAGCCAATGGCACAATCAGCCAAGGCTTTGCGATTTGACACCCAATTGGATTTGGCAAGTCTGCATGAGTCTATCATGTTGAGGACTGCACTTTGTGATGAACATTGAAGGTGTAGTATGATGCATGAAAGCAAGAGGAGTAAGGAAGAGGTTGCCATGCTTCAAAACCTGAGAAAACCAATATTGGAGTGAGTGCATTTAATAGATGTTTGATGAGGTTGATCATTCACTTTAGAGCTCTGACTTTTAATTTCTCTGCTTTTGTTAATTGAGCTAACCAAAACGTGGAGGCACGAGTGCTGCTTCTTTGACTGTGCTAATTGCCGATTACCATCTAAAACTCCACTCAAGGATAACAAAAATGTAAATGCGTAGCTAATGTCGCATGCTTTAAAATTTATTGTACACTGATTAAATTTCTGGATTATAGTACCAAATTATTTAGTCTTTGACTTTCACATACATGATTCAATTTAGTATATCTTAATGAGATTGGTAGTTTAGTTCGACCACTAACATTATAGAACTTTTTTCTCTCTAAAAAAAATTGTAAAACTAACTAGTTTAGTTCCTAATTTGGTCATAATTAATTATTAATTGGGTTTTGAATTTGACAATTTTCGCAACTGAAATCATGTCAAAAATGACTAACAAAAATGAGATTTGAGAAGAAAAAAAACAAAATGTAAAGTTATTACCATAGTTTATTTTGAGAAAACTATGAAAAAACAAAAATTATAAAGATAAGTACAAGATCTACAAAATGGGATTTTGGTTTCGAGAGTAGTCTATTATACGTGAGGAAAGTATTAACACTCCAAATCCACATTGTTCATCCTAAAACAGTACCTTTAATTAAAGGTGCATAAAGATTTAGTTGTATAAAATGTTATTTTCTGCAAAAATAATAATAAAAGAATGTAAAAAAGAAAAAATAATTATTTTTTTGGTCTTTTGATAAACCTCCTTCCTTCCCGGTATCTCTATTCACAATGGAAAATCAGAGATTACGTAGTTCTAAATAAAAAAAAAAGATTTGAACAACTATTTGAAAATTGATTTGATTTTTTGGAAGTGAACCTAACTAGGATTGACTTTACTCCTAACTTATCTTCATTCATAGTGAAAAATCAAAAATCAGTGCAATTCTTATAAAAACCTTTTTTATATTTTTATGGACTTAATTTTTAATTCTAAAAACCTTTTTCATATTTTAATTTTCTTAAATTATTTATTATATTTTTTAGTATTAAAACATTATTATTTTTAATTATCATTTTCAATTTTTTTATGTGGGTGTGCAAAGAAGTAAAGTTAAATTAAAAGGAAGACAAAGATGGAATAAAAACAATGAGGAGTGCAGAGTTAATAAAACGCATGGTGTAACGAATAATTAATGTGCAGTGAGTGTACTATTAGCGGGAGAGTGGTGACTGAGGAGAATGATGAAGATTGGAGAATAGTATTGTACCTCTAGACGTGATGGGAAGTGTTAATCCAACATGTGAACTTAAAACAAAATACAAGAAGTAACAAACAGACCAATAATTCAATACATTATAATGAGAAACTTACTTGCAGCGGAACTTGCTCAAGAACCCACGTCACTAACAATCTTCCCCTCCTATTCGTGTTAAAGTGAAAAGAATGACAGAATAATATTAAAAATTATGATTGAAAAAGAAAAAAGTATAAAAAATGGTCTCTCATCCTGTAGCTTGATGGGTTTATATACACAATATTATAAATCAAATGTAATATGTAAACTATAAAAGACAAGAATTGGTATTAATAACCATAAGTGATATTGTAATATTTATTTTAATCATTAACAAATCAAAAATGACAGAATAATATTAAGAATTATGATTGGAAAAGAAAAAAAGTATCAAAAATGTCCTCTCATTCCCAGCTTGATGGGTTTATATACACAATATTATAAATCAAATGCAATATGTAAACTATAAAAGGCAAGAATTGGTATTAATAACCATAAATAATATTATAATATTGATTCTAATCATTAACAAATCAAAGCACAAAATCAATCACCATTCAATAATATTGATTTTAATTCTAAGAAAATATATTGCTTCTAATTATCAGAATTCTAATTATTAGATTCATATCACGGTCTCTTCTATATAAAACAGGGTAACAAGATGATAGAAAAAATAAATAGTGGGTAAAAATAGCATAAATGTGATAACAAAGCAAAGGGTAGTGGATACAAATTTGGGCTAAAAATAAATATCAAGATATAAAAGTAAAATATAAATGGAAGATCGGAGATGTTAAAAAAGGAGTAGACTTAATCACACAAAAACTTTTTTTTCCTTTATTTATTTTCTATTTATTATTATTTATTTATTTTATTTATATTTTTTTAAAGAAATTTTTATTAAATCGAACGGAAGTGAATGTTGACAATAATACAATTAAAATAGGGAGCAATGCAAATTCAATGATGATAAAGCACAATCACGTTTATATATTAAGGTTAAAAATTATTTTCATCTCTATTTATTAAAAAGAAATATATTTTATTTTTAAGTTAAATTATATAATACTTTGTCCCTCAAAAGTTATTAAAAATATTATTTCAATGGACAATGTGTAAAGTGTTTTTTTTTCATAATAAATAGGGTTTTATAATCTATAACAATATATAAAAGATATTTTTTTGTCTATATTTCGTTATTTCAGTTTTACTCTTAATTCTTACTTTAAAAATTAATTATTTTATAAATAGTTTAATTTTAATTATTATTTTAAAAATATTTTTTGTCTTTAACCGTTATTTTAAAAAAAAAAATTTATATATTTTTTATTTTTCTAATTTTATATTTAACAACTAATTGTATATCTTTTATTAATTTCAATTTATGAAAATTAAAAATTAGAACATACATGTACAACAACACCTATATGTCCCTTAATAGATTATAATATTTATTGTAAAAGATGTTCTACATATCTTCTCTTTGAGACAAAATACTTTATAATTTAAGATATGATAAAGCACATTTTTTTATAATAATTTAAGAAAAAAAATATTTAATCCATATATTTTTACTTCATGAAACAATTATATATTATGTATTCAGAGACTTTTTTAAACCAAGACTATTTCCTCAAAAATAAATAAATAAATAAATATTATAAATTAGATTGTTCAACAATAGGTGTAAGTTATGGTAAAACTCTAGCATCCATATTCAAATTTTTGTGAACAAAAATAGAGAGGTGTATATTAATTAAGATTTAGATTGATATATAATAGCATCATTAAAAGTAACACGTTTACATAAAAAATAACAAATAATATGGATTAGAAAAAATAAATATAATATACGGTACTTTAAAGTTGACTCTAATCCTCTTTTTTAATAATTTAAATGGTTTTTCTCTAGGTTGGTTCTATTATTTATTTGAGCTAGACACTTATTGGTTCACTTATTTTTTTATCTGATAGGTCAGTTGGATTCAATTTCCAGATTATTAATACAAGCTAGGAAGTTATAATTAACGTGTAACCTAAAAAGAAAAAGAACAATAAATTGATCCAACACTTATATATCATTATTGAGAACCCCTTCTATCTTCTTGGTTATTTAATCTGTTTTGTTATGCTCAATTTATTTGTTTGGACGAGTATCTTAATAAAATGAGTTTCTTCATAAATTAAAATTAATTTATACATAACGATATAAAAATTCTCTCATTTAAATTATATAATTTTTCACAATTTATATTATTAATTATGTAGACTCAAATTTTAACTTATAAGAAATTCATTTCATTTTGTGCTTCTTATTTATTTGTTTAGGGAAAAGTTTTTCCGTGCCCACAATTTTAATAGTAAAATCATGCACTAGATAACAATATGTTCTTCATTTTCTCTTGTTATTGTCACTGGTTTTGATATTACAAGAGACTTCAACCAACAACAAAGAAAATTATACACTGAAAAAAATCCGCTCAAATGTCACGAAAAAGAAAATAAACAAATCGAGAATGGACTGTGGCATTTTTTTAGACAGTTATCTTGTACCACTTTTTAATTAAAGAAATAGGAAAAGAAAAACAAAGAACGGCAACACTTTCAATTTATACCAAAAGACGTGAACAAGAAAAGTCCAGGTACATGTTACGAGGGCTGTTTAAGAAAATACTTAAATTTCACAAAAATGGCCTATAATTTTTATATTAATTTACATTTAAATAAAATTAATGGACAACTTAATTAAAATAAATTTACTTTTAATAGTAGCTATATAATCATAATAATAAAAATTGTAAATAAATTTTTATTTAATAATTTTTATCAACTTAATTTTAATTTATTTATTTACCTATCCGCTTTCTAAAATCTATCAATTAGGAATTATGGTTTCAATATATTTTTCGAAACGGCAAAAAGTTTTAATGGCTTCCACGAGCTATTAGTTTACTATATGCGGGGGATTATAGATACCACTAAATAAATTGCTGAAATTAAGACTATAATATAAAATTATTTAAATAAAGAAAGAAGTTAATTACAATAATAGAAAATGATCGAAGATGCACCATGCTAGGATTGCAACAATATTTTCACACTAATGATCGAAAATAATTGCGGCTTCCAGAGATAAAATCATAAAACAAAATATAATGATATTATCACTCACATTTTTTTATTCTCATAATTTTTCTATCCCTAAGGAAAATGATTTTTTGACAGCTAAATTTTTATAACTTCCTCTAACAACTTTAGGTGTCATCTTCCAAGTGAGTTTTTATTTTTACTTTTTCTCAATATTTCAAAAACATTTAAAAGATGACACCTCATGTTCATGTTATAAGAGAAAGTTGTCCGAAATCTAGTAATAAAAATATCATTTGGGAATTTTTTTATGAAAAGAAATAAAGAGAAGAGGTGAAAACGTTTCACCAAATTAACAAGCTTTGTCAACAACACAGTTGAGTGGCCCTGCATTGAGAGTTAACAAGGGCACCATGGATGCCTCGGTAGCTGTGAAAGTTTGAGCAGATGAATACAATGGGCTGCAACTTCCATACCCAGATGGCACAAAATAAGCACCATTTAAGAATTCATCTCCATAACTCCTCCATTTCCAATTATTCCACTTTTCACTACTTTCCCTCTTCGTAACCTGTCACCAACCCATGAACCACATTCAGTAACACAAACTCAAATGCTTAGTAATATGTTATTCACATGCTACAATATTCTGTGAGAAGTGCTTTTCTTAGTTACCTCTTTTGCAGCAGAATCATCTGAAGCCATAAAATAGTTGCATTCACTGAAAATGGTAGGGTCGGCACTGCCACCGATGGCATACATCACCCACTCGTCATAACGGTTGTTCACCACATGAGCATAACCAAATCTCACCCTGCATGCATTTCATCATCCAAATAAGTAAGTGAAAAAAAAAAAAAATCACTGATCACTGTATTTCAAACCACTGTTTTTACCTTGGCATTCTTTCTATTAAGTCACTGGCAAAGTGGTTAAAAGCTACTGTTACTTTCATCACTTTATCCGCGCTGTATTCATCGCTGTGCCCTAGCAGCATCACCTGCAAGGAGTGCATAGAACCCAACAATGAGATACAAATTATACAAGTTTCTATCAAGTGAAAAAACCCTATTTTTTTTACTTTGTCGTGGTGGGTGAAGTAGTTGTTAGAGATGGTGATTGCAGTTGAGGCATGAATAACATCAATGAGACCATCGGTGCAACGAGCCAAAAAGCAATGGTCAATCCAAACATTGGAGGAGGCAAATATGCTAATGGCATCTCCATCAGAGCCTTCACGATACCCAACATGTTCAGGGGTGCTCCTAACCATGCCACCATCACCAGGTTTACAATCATGAATGCTAATTCCATGTATGATCACATGGCTAACACCTTGTATCGTAATGCAAGCCCCGTTTGCGATCTCCACTTTGGCTCCTCTCCCATCAATGCTCTTGTAGCTATTCACCATGAGCTCGTTCTTCAGCGTGATAACCATGTCCTTGCCGAAAGTTATCCAAAGGGGTTCTGTTTGGATTGCACCATAACGAAGTGTGCCAGGTTTTGGGTCTACAGGGTCATCAGAAGGGTCAGTGACTTCATATACATCACCAAACTTTCCTCCTATGGCATCTTTGCCAAAGCCAATTGCACAATCCGCCAAGGATTGGCGATTAGAAGCCCAATTTGTTTTGGCTCTCCAACATGAATCAATTGTGTTCATCACAACATTCTTAGGGCTACTCTCAGTGATATAACTTGGAATAGGAGAGAGGGCATTGAACTCCTTTGTTGAATCTCTGTTATTGAGTGGTGAAGCTAAGGTGGGTAGAGAGCATGCTGAGAGCACTATGAGAATGGTTAAGGTGGCCATAGCTTGAGAATTTGATCGCCAGAAAAGGATGGTGGAGCTATATATATATATATATATATATATATATATATATATATATATATATATATATATATATGGTGGAGCTATATATATATATATATATATATATATATATATATTAAGAAGGTGGTGCACACGATTTGAAGAAGGGCATGCATGGTGTGAATTGCTTGAGTTGAGAGTTATTCGTGAGGAATTGATTAGTGTAGATTTAGCCAACAAAGACGTGGGTCGGTTGACTATATGATTGCAATCTATGGCTATATAACTGCGAACAGTGACCAGATTTATAAACACATTCATGAATGTTGTGTATCTATGAATGTAGAATCAAAATTACCAATTCAACGGATGGGGTTATATTGGAAATATAATTAGTTAGTGGTGGACTGTGTTTAATCAAACATGCTCACCATATACACACAATAATTGAATAAACAAGATACATTACAGATTAACATATCCTTGTGTCAAGATCAAATGAAGGTGTCAATCTTAGTAAAGAGATTTTTTATTTACTTTTGACAACAAATAATTTTAATCATATAAACAGTCTTTCATGTGTATTGAATATTTTGACATTATTATCTTATCAATCATCTCTTAAGTTCTTAAGGAGGGGTATAACCGGAGAGATACAAATATCAATGAGAACTGAGTCTAACCATTGTTAGGTTTCTAAAAGAGGGGTATCACTGGGGACATCTCAATCCAAAACCTTAAGGTAATGTGTTTATGGGTCTTTATTTTTATATAGTGTTCTACTTTCTCAATTCTGGTCAATGTGAGACTTAGACTCACACTTGGATTCTTAACATCATCTTCATTAAATTCTAAATGAATTAAATATTTATAATAATTTAATCTTATGTAAAATTCATTTATAATTAGAAAACTATTTTCAACATTGAAATAATATTAATAACATTAATTAACATCTAATATATTGTTGTTAAAATGACGTACCGAAATAAGTATTCTGTCTCCCGTCGAGAACTATACTAAACACTGGATTATATTAAATTCATTATAAAAATTATACTTTAAACATTTTTACAGTTTTTTATGAATATTTTAGTTTAATGATTCGATAGTTGTGATTTAACATTTGGGAACTTGTTACAAGACTCCGATTAGAAGTAATTATATTTTTTTCTATTTTATAAGACTCACTCAATAATATCTCTTGTAGTAATTACTTTTTTTAAAATATCTTTAATTATGAGATATATTTCAATAAATAGTAAATTAGATACATTTATGTGTGAAAGTGCAACTTGTTTTCTGTAAAATTTATTTGTGGGAAAATCGTGTTAACAATTCCTATACACAGTCACCAAATATGACAAACTTCAACAATTGGATTGATGAAATTAGCATTTTATAAAAATAATTGTTAAAAATTTATAATTTGACGAAGATTTACATTTGGTTTAAACAGATCCTAACTCTCTATATATTATATTAATGGTAAAAATAAAGTAAAAACTGATAATAATATTTAAAAATGAATAAAATGTGTCTCGTTAATATTATAAGTATTTTTTGGGTAAAAATGTATAATTAAGAAAAATTAAATGTTAGTGACTAAGCTAATTAAAATATTACTATGATAGTTTGAAATCGTTGTTGATACCATGCTTTCTTTGCGAGGATAATTATTTAATAGAGAATGGCATTTGATCCTTACACTGAAGAAAAGAAAAAAGAAAAAAAAACTCGTCAAGACAAACCATTTGTCACTTCTAGCTGATGAATGTATAAATTATGGTTATAATGTCAAAATGCTAAGATGTGTTTCACCTCCTTGAATCATTTCCTCGAGTATGTTGAATCATTTCGTCGAGTATGGCACAATATTTTGCAAGAGCCGAATGTTAAAAAAAATTGTGAAACTATCATTTTCCATGTTTTATACAAATCATGTTTGATTGTTTCTTCAAGAGTTTCGACATGCATAAGCCTGTCAAGAAGTGATGCTGATACCCTTTAAATTAGTATGTTAAACTCGCATTTGCTTTCATTGAGAGTAATTCAAGCAATCCAGTCCCTAAAGTTCGAATACATTAACCTATACCACTCATTAAAATCAGATAGATGAATAAAATAAAATATTTCATTTTAGGAATTTCATTTAAACACTAAAAAATAAAATAAAATTGAAGAATAGAAAATTATCACATCCAATCCATGGCCATATGCAATTACAACCCTTTTCAAAGCACTACTATTATGTACATTGTCATTCGGAATGCTTCCTTCCACCTCCAATACTATTTTCTATTTTCGGTCTTATTCACGTTTTCTCATTATTATCAATAGAAGAATAAATCACACCAGGCCCTTGGACTTTATATTGGTGAAGGAAACTATAAGGACGAAAATAAACTCTATCAATATTTGAATCAAGTGCTACTTCACCTTCACAAGCAGCAACTTCGGAAATAGGATATGCTAAAACTGTCTATAATATGTCAAATAAGCATTTAAATTTTAGTCATTGTTGTTGTATACATTTTGCCTGCTGGATCATATTTGAATTTCAAATGCATACTTTTTGTCATTCAATGCCTTTCACCAGAAAAACTTGCAACGAAAACCAATGCCCCTTTGCCCTCCGATATTGGCAACCTGAGGAGGGCAGAAGCAACAGACATGAACTGAAGGGCACTTCTTTATCACCTTGATTTCTACTGGGGTATCAGGTATATAACCTACAAGTTGAATACTTAATTCCATGTTTTCGGTTGATGGTTGATAATCGAGATCTACCCATAGTGCAAGGAATAAATACACAGACAAAGCATGTCACGAAATAACTACTCTACTCAGAAACTCAGTTCTCTGGCCAGTCTACGCAACAATGATAATGCCAGTCCTAGTTACGGAAATAAAAATGAGACTAGTAATTTACGTTCAATTAGTGATCATTTTAAACTGGAATCTGGATAGCTGCTGAGGAATGGTCGATATAACTGGACCGTATCTCTGCAAACAAATGAGACACAAAATTCATAAGACACGGAAAAAAGTATAACATATTTTTACTGACAAGCATACCTATTTTGATAAGTTTAAATATTAATACTATGATGATACATCTGTAGATGATAACTTCTAACACAAGCCCAAAAAAATGAAACATCTAAAGATGGATTCCGTAATCTCCCAAATCAATTGAAAGCATTCCCTTACTTGAAATAGTTTCAGTTATTATACGTGGTTTTCCATTGGACAACCAATGAGAACGAAGAATTCTTATAAAGAGTTCACTCAACAATCCAGTAACGGAAAAGAACAATATTACCATACCTGAACATTGTCATAGAGTTCAAACAATGGAACAGCTAGTAGTTTTAAATTTTTGGGCACTGCAAAGTATTCCCTTTCAGATAAGTGAACAAGGAAAAGTTTTTTGCATTCCTGCATACAAGATATTCAATGGTATTATTGTAAGCACGGACCAACTAACCAAGGGAACCAGAAACCCAATGGATTCGATGTCATTCTTTCCCAAAATTACCTTGGGTTTTGTGATATGAGGAGGGCAGTATGGATACATTATGGTTTCAAAATTTGGCCTCCACCAGATCGCAACACACTCACCTATCTGCAGTTTTCAAGATTGTCACAGAATGGCAAATTTAACATGGCTCTCCAGAGTACATGAGTAAAAAGTAAATAATAATACCTGCCAGTCAGGCACAAGAGCTGGTGAATTAGCACCAAGCTTGCTAGTCAACTTTCTCTTCAAGCCCTCAATTTCTGTAAACAGCATTAAATAACCCCAAAAACAAGTCAATAAGCATAATCACAGGCTTCTATTTTCAAACTACCCAGTTCGTGATACAGAAGAAAGCTTACCATTCTCTCCTGGTTTGAGACGACCACCCGGGAGTTTGCAAAATGTGTTTCCAATTTGCAGAAGAAGTATATGTGGATGATTATGTTCTTGAACCTGCAACATTGAAGTCATAAAGATGAGATTAGGACAAACACGACCTTAAAGGAAATTAGATGAAACTATTTTCTTATGAAAGTAATGTCATAGATAAGAGAATTAACAAGAACCCAGTGGGAAACCATATTATAGAAATAAGTAATTGAAATAGTAAAAATCTAAGTGTCGATGATGTGTTCAAAGCAGAATTAATCAGCTGTACGTAAAGGATCCTAGATCAATTTTGTCTCCACCTAGATGACCCATTTTGGTTGAGCCAAAGTTCCAAACAGGGGATGGTCTGGTACATGAAGCTCCAATAATGAGGGGTTGGGGAAAATCAAATATGTACACAACTTCATCTTCGTGGCCAGAGAGGATGTCCCCATGATAAGACCTAATGACTACCGGGTCAAATAGAGAAACACTTAAATGCAATTTTATAGATCTATAGTCAACTAGTTTCGAATGTTCAACTATATTAAAGTTGTTGCACTGGGGAAACAGATTATATAACAGTGGAACATCTCTTCAATTTAGATAATTACACAATCAAATATTGACATACTAATATCATAATTTCCCGAGTTATTGAAATCAATTAACACTTCACAAGTATAACTCAAATCCCTACCGACATTAGTCCCAACAAGAGAAGTTTGTAAAAAGATCACAATATCTATATTGTCCTGTACCTACTGCACAACCCATCTAAAATCAAAACCCCTAAAACCTGGTAGATGATGACACCATATTTCATACACTGTTTTTCATGTTTATAGAAATAATTTTGTGACCAACCATAGATTTATCATTGCTTTCAACTTGGCTCCTATACTAATCTCATGGGGTCATAATAACAACAGATTATCAGAAGAAAGCAGGAAAACATTGTACAAATATGATCAAAATGATTTTCTTCTCACATTATAACCAGATAAAAAGTGAGTGTCGCCACCACCTACACTGATAAAAAATTAGAAAAAGATAAAAAAAAAAACAAAAGTTAACATACATACCAGTAAAATCCCTTCCACACTGGTCCTCATTCCCTCCTTCATATAGCTGAAACAAAGGAAATAATGATATTTGAGAAGCCTTAGGGTATGCAACTAATTTGAGCAGCACATAGGACAAAGAACAGGTAATCCGAGAAGGTTTTTATCTCTTTCTATCTCCTCGGTTTTTTGAAGCAGAATAGAAGAGTAGTCAAGATTTCATATCTATGTCTACGAGAAAATTAAAGTAAAAGGGGCTGTTTAATCTAGGGTTTGCAAAAGAAGAAGAAAGGAAAGAAGATACGAACTTGACTTTCATGCGAGCAAGACGATCCGCGACGGAGGTGTCCTTCTCCATCTTCGGCTCCTTTGTGCCAAACGTGTAGCTCGACAACGGGTATGTATTCACAACTTGGGACGACACCATTTCTTCTTCTCTTTTCTTTTCGATTTGAATTGAATGGTGAGAAGACACAGATTCACGAAAAGAAAAAAAGACACGACACAGCACTTCACTAGAGTGCTTTTGAATTAGGTCTGTAATATTTTTCAGATTCGGATTTGGATGTTCTTTCTGCTCTTTTCAAGTCTCATACTGATAAATCTCAACACCGGGTCATGGGCCACTAGCCCCACGCTCTCACGTTGCCAAACACATCTTAATTAATTAATTAATTAGAGTACATTCTCATATGAAATTTTTCATGTTTTTAAGAAAATAAATTCTACCTTATGCATTATAAATATATTATTATTAAAAAAATATTTACCTCTTGTCTTGTCATCACGATAATATATAATAGAATTTTTATATTTAGTTCACACAAATCACTTTTCTATTTTAAAATTATATTTTTATTATATAGGTATAATTACTTAATCCTCTAATTTTTTTATTTAGTTCGATTTGTACTATTTTTTGTTGGTTCAATTTCGTGCTCCAATTATTTAAAGAGTTCAATTTGGTTCTTTCTGTTAAGTTGGCATGTTGTTATCATGGGAGATGGTAGTGATCAAACTTGTTTTCAATTTAGTTCTTTATTAAAATTTTTTGTTCAATTTAGTACCCTATATTTTAAAATAATTTAATTTTGTCATTTTCAATTTGAAACCAAATTAGTAAATAAACTTAATTAGAACTTCTATATACATGTTACAATAGTTTTTGTAATGTATACATCAAATCACTTCACCTAAATACACAAATTATTTTATTTTGTACATTTTTACCTTAAAATTAATTTGAATATTTAGGTGTAGTGATTTGATGTATAAATTCAAAACAATAATTTTAATATGTATATATAAATTATAATTAAACTTATTCACTAATTTAGTCTCAAATTTGAAAGGACAAAATTGTATTGTTTTAAAGAATTTGGGTACTAAGTTGAACAAAATTTTTTAATAAAGGACTAAATTGAAAACAAGTTATACCACTATCACGTGTTATGACTGTAAACTGTCACGTGACACAATAGTAACTTGACATGTGTGGCAAACTATAAATTTTTAGAAAAAAAAAAAAAAAAAAAAAAAAAAATAAAAAAAATGAAAAAATATAAATTTTTAAAAAAAAAAAAAAAAAAGTAAAAAATAGTTAAAAAATTTTCACCGCTTGACACATATTCTGTATGAACACGGTATTAACTTAATGGAGATGACTAAATTGAACACTTTTAAATAATTGGGATACTAAATTGTTGAACCCTTTTAAATAATTGGAGTACTAAATTGAACCAACAAAAAATATGGAGACCAAATTGAACTAAACCAAAAAGTTAAGGTATCAAACAAGTAATATTATATATTAGTGCACATATGTGTTTACTTTATTTTTAAAATAACAATAAATTATAAAAATTCTATGATAATTATAAAAATAAATATTAGTATTTTTATGATTTTATTTATTTTGTATATAATTTTTTTATTATAGATTATTATTTTAATTTTACAAAATGTCAAATAGAAAATATTAAATATAAAAAATTAAAAAGTGAAATTAATAATGTAATTATTTTAGTTTAATGTTATACAAATTTTTCCATTTTACTTTTAATTATATATTAAAATTACAACTTGATTCTAGTGACAATATGTGTTGTATGTTTAATTTTTTAAAATCCAACCAATCATTTAAATCAACATTAAACACTGTATTAAAAATTTAAGAATTTATTCAACTCATCGAAGTTAACAATATATTGAACAAATGACCATTCTGGTCGTTAAAGTTAATGAAAGTTTCTTCTGAAATACGAAAAATCCAAAATTAGGTTTCATTCTTCATCTAATATGTGGTAGTGCAACCTTTAAGTGTTTTTTTATAGTACTCAATTAACTATTGAGGTCTTTGTTGTAACTCATTATCATCGAAAGTTGTCATTTTACGTATAGCTTTCCGATTTATATTATTTATTATTGGGTCGTGTTTATTCTCTTTCACATAGTCTATAACCAATATATTTATCTAAATTTATAAAATATCAATGTTTATTTAATCACAATCTATATAAGTTGATCCGATACCAAAATATTTATCTTTACTTGTTGTACCTAACCTTATTAAAAAGAAATATGAAAACATGAGAATATAGCTTGTGCGACAATGGAACTAATAGAGCGGTTCATATAGGATTCATAATTGCAAATTTATAAGAAGTGATAATTAGAATAGGTATGAGATTATTTGTAAAACTATAAAATTTTAGAATAGTAAAAGTAAAATAATATATGGTAATTATTCAGTAACATGAAAAAATCAAGATAACATTTATGTCGACCATTTATTAATTATACCAATTAATTAACTGAAAAATTAAATAAACATCAACTCAATTAAGAAATATAATTTTACGAAGTATTCGATATATTATAAAAATTTATTAAGTATTTAATATATTATAAAAATTTATTAAGAATTTATTTTAAAAAAATTTAAATTTATGGAGGACTTGAAACTTAATTAAATATATTTTATTATATTTTATATTTTTTTAGTATAATTATTTACTAATATTTTTGAATACTAAAAGATTATTAATAATATTTAAATAATTTAGATATATAATTTATTTGTTTATCAAATGTAAGTTGATATTATTAAAGATCTTACTGAAAGGATCAATTCTAAAGTCTCATTTCTTTAATTAAACTATTGAAAAGACAAAACACCTAAAGAAATCACTTGTTTTAAAATAATGAAAATCGTTTATAACAATTTTATTTATACTAAAAAATTTTAATATTAAAATAATTAAGTTTCAGTATTTTTAAACTAGTATCACTTTTAAAATACCATTTTCTAAAATTTTATGAGTTAGATTAAACTCGTTTGTTTTTAACTTAATAAAAAGTCTATGGTCCATTTTTAACCCAATAAGCTCAAAGCTAATCTGCGAATAGAGTTGACCCATAATATATAAAAATTCTTTGTATTACTTAATAATCAAATTCTCAAAACGTGTATAAGAGTTAGACTACTCTTTTACTCAAGATTGCTATCAAATTAATTAAATTTATTCAACAAGAACAAATGAAAAAAATCATAGTTACACATAACAGCAAATCATCTATATAATCCTAAAATGATCTCTTTTGGTCCGTTTATTGAGTCACATACAAATAATAGATTATATTTTTTGAACCATTAATCTTTCGTACTCTACCAAATAATCAAAACTAATTAATTGAATATTGTCCTTCATTCGAAGTAGATGCCCCTATGCTTCATTCACGCATAGCTACACAAACCAAAAACGCAGAAATCCCCTTTGGTGCACTTGTTGCCACATTTTCCACAATGGTGCTTGTCAGACATAGGATTCACACACTTACCTTTGCAACACACTTGCGAGTACTTGCACTTTTTCCCACACATGCCACAGTTATTTCTGTCCCTCGACACATTCACACATTTCTTCTTGCAACAATCAGGTCCTTCGCTGCCCTTAGCGCGACAAACTCTCGGGTATTTATCACAAGTCATGGCCCCACGGCCATGGAGGCTTTTGGCTCCACGGAGAGAGGCTAATTCTTCACTTTCAGAAGATGGGGTAACTGAGTTTTTTGTATTGTTGTGGCTTTTGATGGTGCTGAGGAATGGTGATTCTTTTTGGTGTAGTGTTTGTGAATCAGCAGTGACCAAAGGCATTAGCATGGCCACAAGAAAGAGTATCTGAAGAAGGGACTTCATATCTGAATCAAAGGGTTTTGTTGCAGTGGAATGAAGAGTTCTTATTGGGTGGCTATATATAGAAGGAAATGGAGTCAATTCAACAACCTTAAGATAACAGTATAGTAGATTGGAAAGATTCAAACAGTGTGCAAGTGGAACGGTCTAATTCAACAGCTAGCTAACTAATGTGTGGCGAATTAACGAAATTAGATAGATTTGATTTTTTTACGTATGAAATGTGAATATGTAGCATATATGTTGTGTGTTGTTGTGCTGATCCAAGATTAACATGTGCCGTATGGAACATTTAATTGTCTGTAAGAAAGTATTAAGGAAACGCAGTCTTTCCTGAAATAAACCAGAAAAAACCGTTACAGAGGCACTGATATGCTTTTTCTTCCTTCTGATATAAGAAAAAGAAATAAGTAAATAATAGAGAGTCAACAACCACCTTAACGTGTTTCATTTCAGATACCTTTTACTGGTTTAAAATATTTTTAAGATTACAAATTGTACTTTTGCTTTATTTTTTATTTTGTTTTAACGTCTCATGTCTATTTCAAAATATATTATTATTTTATTTTATATTGTAATAAAAATGTTGTATGATGTGGCATAAGTTAACAATAAATATAATATGAAAAATATATTGTAATTGAAAGTAAAGTAATTTATCCGTAAATAAATTTTAGGAATATTAGGAAATTTAAATCATAAATACTTTCAAAATATATTTCATAAGTAAAAAAAATGAAAATTTATATACTAATGTCGTATAAATATATACGCAAATATGTTATTTATGTTCATAATTTCACTAAATATTTTAATAATTTAACTTAACAATATTACCAACTTTAATTGGTTTTTAATTAATTTTTGTTCATGCCAAAAAAAGTCAAAAGTTAGTTCAGAAATCATTTTTTATAGATTGCTTTTTTTTAAGTATATATATATATATATATATATATATATATATATATATATATATATATATATATATATATATATATATATATATATATTTATTT
>Ga0099822_1002474_pt1 | contig 23017 bp, 9 predicted proteins | sample CowpeawhiteBW_FD_76839 | JGI IMG/M metagenome (GOLD analysis project Ga0099822, IMG submission 76839) | Root nodule microbial communities of legume samples collected from California USA - Cow pea white BW | ecosystem: Host-associated > Plants > Roots > Nodule | place: USA: California | collected... | reverse complement strand
TTCCTTAAACTTAATACCTACTATAAATTCTAACAATAAATTTTACATTATTTATTTTTGTGTAAAAATAAATATTTTATCAATAAAATTCTTATAAACAAATCAAAATATAAATATATAAATGAAAAATAATTCGTAGTTCAAACAAATTTTTTAATTTAAAATATTTAATAAACATTAAAAAATAAATAATATAACACCACATTAAACATTATATATTAATTATTTTTACTTCTATTATAATTCATAATTTTTTTTCCAAAATCACTATTATAAAAAGATAATTAATCAACAAAGTAAAAAAAAATAAATTGACTTTTATATTTTTAAATTGCACATAAAATAACTTACTACACAATACAATAGCTATTTTAAAATCAACAAATTTCAAAAAGACAAAAAAAAATATTTATTTTTTCATTGTTTCAAATAATACCTAAAATAACTAAAACCACATTATTAAATCTATTTTTTAAAAAAATAATTTTAACCTCTAATGTAACATTTTTCACAAAAAGAAAAATTAACTCATAAAAATATTTTATTCAAAAAAAATCAAAAATGTTAATTCTTATTTATTTAAAAAAAATGAAAAAAAGAAACCAGTTCAGAATTCAGGTCCCTAGAGACCGAATTCTGACTGAGATACAAAAAAAAATTACATTTTGTAAGGTAGAATTCGTGTCCCAAGGGACCGAATTCTCACCTACAAATAAAACCATGCTATTGAGGCATATATTAGGAACAATGTGTTGTCTGGGAAATTAAAAAGCAAAAGCGTGCTACAGCGGTAAAAAAATCAAGTAACTCTAATCATAAGGAAACAATGACATTGTTCGTTTTTTCCATTCATTTCTACCCTTCCTCTCTCCTCAATCAATTCATTAGAACTTGCAAAAATAATCAAAATTATGTTAACCTCTAATAAAAATTTTATCAGGGATCTATCTATATAGAATCTTGGTTAAGGAATTAAAAAATATTTTTAACTATTTGAATTAAAAAGTATAATAGTTATATTCTAACATAATAAATAGTTGACTTTGTAATTTTTCATTTAATAAATACGATTAACTAAATAAAACATTATATATGATATAACGTAAAGATCATTGTCGTGGAGTATAAGTGTCATTCCTAACAATTTCTCAAAATACATGGAGATAAAACTAAGGCACACCACGATGCCATTAACAAAAGAAGAATAAGAATAAACGTTTTGACAGCTATCCAAAATATATGCTCATAGAGCAAGGACAGTATATAGGCCACAGCCTTAAAGAGTACTCGGAGTAGGGAATTCAACCCAAGAATAGCTACGTAGCGGAGTTTCCATCACCCTGATGACCACTAGGGGTTTCCACATCTGCTCACATCAATAAATTGATGATCATCGCAAAAGGAGAAAACCACACACAGAACACACAAGCAAACAGAAAGGGTAAGCTAAAGTAAAAAGGATTTATCATACAATTGAGCATGCAATTTAAAAGTCAAGAATACATGAATCAACCAAGCACGTGATAGTAACCAAGCAAGACTCTAAGACTCAATTATCCGGATACATATAATCAGTCGGATTCACTGGATGCTTGCACTTGTGGGGGCCTCTACTGCTCAGCAAAGCCATTGCCAATGGGTTTCACCCTACCACACACAAGGTTAGCCTTGAAACATCTAAGGCCATTATCCTGCCAAAGACTAGGGTCTTTTGCTACTCTCACCACTTGAGTCAGTACGCTCTACATGAGACTAACTGACTCTTTAGAGTTTCGGGATGCAATCCTTACTTGAATCCTGACTTGATAATATACTAAGGCACCACCACAAAACCTTACTAAGAGTTCGTGGAATTACGTCCATCTGAGGCACCACCATGAGCTCTAACCAAGAGGGTCATGGAATTACGTCCATTAAATGAGGCACCACCATGAGATCTCACCAAGAGATTCGTGGAATTACGTCCTTTACATGAGGCACCACCATGAGATCTCACCAAGAGATTCATGGAATTACGTCCTTTACATGAGGCACCACCATGAGATCTCACCAAGAGATTCATGAAATTACGTCCTAATCCATACCATAGTCATGTCTCACCAACCAAACATAGATTTATCATGCATACCAAATCTCATGTCAATATTCAACCAACCATCCAATCATGTTCCATATGCAAAATCATACCAACTCATCAATTCCAACCCATCAACCATTTAATTCATGCATATTCACCCCAATTCATGCTTTAACAGAGTAATTCAATCAAACATGTGACCATCAACAAAAAATAGAGAAGAAACAACACTAAAGAACATCCCTTCCCAGTTCTCGCTCAAGCAAAAGGGCTCTCACTCAGGCGAGAGGAACCCCTCGCTCAAGCCACCAGTCCTCGCTTGGGAAAGACTACAAACAGAGGACACGTCGAGGTCTCGATCAAGCTAGCTCATCTCGCTCAAGCGAGACTACTCTCGCTCAGGGGAGTGGCCTTCGCTTAGGCGAGCCCTCGAAAATAGATAGGGGGTGAGCTGATGTTGTTCTCGCTCAGGCGAGAGCTCCTCGCTTAAGTGAGAGCTTTCGTTTTGGGCGACCACCCAGCTCGCCTAGGTGAGTTTAGTAGAACTCACTCCTCTTACTCGTGCAAAACCAGCTTTCAATCATCATAGTAGTACAAGCAACATATTTTCCCGCAACCAACATCATATACCAAGTACCCAAAGCATAAAACCAACCAAACATGCAGAATAACTTGAAAACAGCAAAACCCTAGCTTCCTTTACCTAGACAGGGGATAGCTAACAACACAAGCACTCTACAAAGGGCATCACAGCTCTAGGAACAGATTGGCGAGCTAAAAACACTGACATCAGAAGCAAAACGAGGTCACTAAGATAAACCCTAGTCAGAACCACGACAATAGAGCTATAAAAGAGAGGGTTTGGGTTGAGAACCAACTTACGTGAAATGGAAGATGGGGTTGAGGTAACTTGACAAGGAATGGGACCAAACCCTGGCAGAGCTCTGTGTTTCAGCTGTGAGAGAGAGAAGGGAAACTATTTTCTGAAAAGTGGCAGAATAAGAGTGTTAGGGCTGGTTTAGGGATTTTGGGCACCCTATGGGCTAGCCTTAGGCCCAACTGATAAGGCTAGGCCCTTAAACTTTTAGGGCAGAAGTAAGTAGGTCTTACAGACTTAATTCAGTTTTAGTCCCCTTATTTTTTTTTTTCGTTTGGCAAATTTATTCTTTTTTGACTTAATAATATTATAAATCCTTGGTAAATTTAGGAATTTTCAATTAATTTTCTAATAAATTAGTATTTTATCAAGTATTCAATAAATTTATATATTTTCATCTCGATTCTTTTATATCTAAATTTTTTAATTGAGTTTCTATTAAATATTTCTATTAACATAATGATGTGATCGTTAAGAGATTGACATGATTGTCATTTTGACATGTTAGGTTGTTAAGTGACTGATGTGGTTGTCATTTTGACATGTCACTTTGTTGAGTTGTCACCACATGTTTTGTTATTTTAAAATTTTAAAATATTTTATTTTTTATTTTATAAAATATTAATTTTATAATTTTATAATTTTATAATTTTTATAATTTTATAATTAATAATTTTAAAATAAGAAAACAATAGAATATCTGGCAACAACTTAACAAGATGACATAGTAAAATAATAATCACATTAGTAACTAACAAACGTATCATTATGTTAATAAAAAACATTAATAGTCCAAAATTTATGAGTAGACCATAAAAATTTATCAGGAACTCAATTACAAGTTTTTAAATGGTTTAATGAATCGTATGATACCCACTTTGGTAGAGGTGTGTTAATTTGGTACCCGATTTTTAAAAAATGTCAATTGCATCCTAACTTTTGAAAAAATGCTTCAATTAGGTCCCTTCCAGATGAGGTTGACTAACACCGTTAACGACGTGCCACGTGTCAATATGTGGCTTTTTAATTTTTTAATTTTTTAATTTTTTGAAAAAAAAATGCCACGTGTCAGGTCCCTGTATGTGCCACGTGTTAGTGTCATTATCAGATGTCATTGTGTTGACTTCGATTTAGTCCCCGTATATATCTTTTTGATTCAATTTAGTACCTACTTACATGTATCTGATTCAATTTTGTCCCAATTTTTTTTAATAATTAAAATATTTGTGTAATCCATTTTTTATAAGATTAAAACTAATTAAGTATAAATACTTTTAAAAAATTAAGTATTAATATTTATTTTGTTTCTCTCAATTTCAGATCAAATTTATTATTTGTATAAATGCTATACTAATATTTTTTATTAAAAACGACTTTTAACATATTACTTTATTAATTACTTTTTTATTAAGTACTCATGTTTTCTTAATTATTATTTTTTTCCAAAATAGAACAATAATTTCTCTTACTAATTTTAAACCAAAATTTTTATTTGTATGAATGTTATACTAATTTTTTTTTATTAAAAATGACTTAGTAAAATGACTTTTACCATTAAATTTTAATATAAATATTAAATACTTAATTTTTGTAAAAATTTTATACTTAATTACTTTTAATTTTATAAAAAAATAGATTTTAATTATTAAAAAAAATTGGGTCAAAATTGAATCAGAGATACAAAAGTAGGGACTAAATTGAATCATTGAGACATATATGGGGACTAAATCGTAATCAACACAATGACATCTGATAATGGCACTAACACGTGGCATTGGCAATGCCACGTGGCATTGGCAATGCCACGTGTCACACACAAGGACCTAACACGTGGCATTTTTTTTCCAAAATATTTAAAAAAAATCAAAAAAATCACAGACTGACATGTGGCACGTCGTTAACGACGTTAGTCAACTCCATCTGAAAGGGACCTAATTGAAGCATTTTTTCAAAAGTTGGGATGCAATTGACACTTTTTTAAAACCGAGTACCAGATTGATACACCTCTACCAAAGTGGATACTATATGAATAATTAAACCTTTTCAAATTTATTAGAATTTAAAACATAATTAAATTTCGTGGTATGATCCTAGACTTTTCATTAATTTGACATTTGAATATTTAATTATGACACAAGCATACTCAAAATGATTTGATATTGGATTGCTCTGTAAGGCCCAGTTTTATTTCTCTGCCCTAATGTTTAAGGGTTGGCCTTAATCTCTTGGGCCTAAAGACTGGCCCATAGGGTGCTAAGGCCCTAAAGCTACTAGGGTTTCCCTTTCAGCCTCACTCTTGCAAACAGATCCTAAACGCTGCCTTTCTTCCTTTTAAAGCTCTGCTAGGGTTAGCCGTCAACTCTCTCCAAGCGAACTCCGACTCTTCCACTCCATGTAAGTTGCTTCTGAACTCGTAATAGTCTTCCTTCAGCTCTATTTTGGCGTTCCCTTGAGGCTCATCTCAATAACTCGTTCTGCTCTGTCTCTTTGTTCCCTTTCCACCCACTTATTTTGTTCCTGGAGCTGCTGCGCTCTTACGTTCAGTGTTGAGGTTGCGTCGGGATAGTTTGCCAGCTTATTTCCAGGTAAGGGAAGCTAGAAACCTTCTATTGATGTGATTGAAGAAGAAGGATGGGAGTTCACGTCTATGTGTGGACTACAAGCAGTTGAACAAGATGACGATCAAGAATAAGTACCCTCTCCCGAGAATTGACAATTTGATGGATCAGTTGCATGGGTCATCGGTGTTCTCGAAGATTGACCTACGGTCGGGATACCACCAAATCTTGGTGAAGGCTGATGATGTACAGAAGACGGCCATCAGCCTTCAGGTCCCGGTATGGACACTACGAGTATGTGGTTATGCCCTTTGGTGTGACCAATGCTCCGGTTGTGTTCATGGACTACATGAACCGGATTTTCAGGCCCTTCCTAGATAAGTTTGTTGTAGTCTTCATAAATGACATTCTCATCTATTCTAAGACTCAAGAGGAGCATGCAGAACACCTAAGGTTGGTGCTTGGTGTGCTGAGGGAGAAATAGTTGTACGCTAAGTTGTCCAAGTGTGAATTCTGGATAGATGAGGTACAGTTCTTGGGGTACGTGATATCCGCTCAGGGGATAGCGGTGGATCTAGCGAAAGTTGATGTGGTGGTTAAGTGGGAGAGTCCCAAATCTGCAACTGAGATTAGGAGCTTTGTGGGGCTAGTTGGCTACTATAGGAGATTCATAGAGGGATTCTCCAAGATAGTGACGCCTCTAACACAACTCACTCGGAAAGATCAACCTTTCACCTGGACAGATAAGTGTGAGGAAAGTTTCTAGGAGCTGAAGAGAAGATTGACCAACGCTTCGATACTAGTGATCCCGGATGTCGGGAAGCCTTTCGAGGTCTACTGTGACGCCTCCCATCTCGGACTTGGTTGTGTGTTGATGCAGGAGAAGAAGGTTGTGGCATATGCTTCGAGACAACTCAAGGTGCATGAGAGAAACTACCCCACTCATGACTTGGAGTTGGCGGCCATAGTATTTGCCTTGAAGATCTGGAGGCATTATCTTTATGGTGCACAGTTTCGGGTGTTCAGTGACCACAAAAGCCTTAAGTATCTGTTTGATCAGAAGGAGTTGAACATGAGGCAGAGGAAGTGGATGGAGTTCCTGAAGGACTATGATTTTGAACTGCTATATCATCCGGGGAAGGCGAATGTAGTGGCTGATGCATTGAGTAGGAAGATTGTACATGCTGCACACCTTATGATCAAGGAAGTAAAAGTACTAGAGTAGTTCAGGGATATGAAGCTGCAGGTGGAGTTGGGGTCCGAGTACATTAGGTGTAGTACCTTAACTATATCTAGTGATTTCTTGGATTCAGTTAGGGAGAGGCAACTGTTGGATGTCAGCTTGAACCGGGTGCGAGAACAGCTTAGGACAGATGAGGCAAAGGATTTTACTTTGGGTAATGATGGCATACTACGGTTCCAAGGCAGGGTGTGTGTACCTGATGATGCTGAGGTAAAATGGTTAATCCTTGAGGAAGGGCATAAGAGTCGTCTTAGCTTGCATCCTGGCATGACTAAGATGTACCAAGATCTCAAGGAATCCTTCTGGTGGCAGGGGATGAAGAAAGATGTGGCCCAGTTTGTATTCGCCTGTCTAACATGTCAGAAGGCAAAGGTGGAGCACCAGAGACCCGGTGGAATTCTACAGCCTCTAGAGATACCGGTGTGGAAATGGGATAGCATCTCCATGGATTTTGTGACCCATTTGCCACTAACCTTTAGGGGGCATGACACCATCTGGGTTATAGTGGATCGACTGACCAAGAGTGCTCACTTCTTGGCGATGAACTTGAGGATGTCCATGGTCAAGTTGGCCCAATTATACATCAAGGAAATTGTAAGACTGCATGGAGTACCTTCGAGCATTGTATCAGACAAGGATCCCCGGTTTACGTCACGATTTTGGCAAACCTTACAGGATGCTTTGGGAACCAAGTTGACCATGAGTTCAGCCTACCACCCTCAGATAGATGGTCAGTCCAAGAGGACGATCCAGTCACTTGAGGACTTATTACGGACATGCATTTTGGACCACCTGGGTGCTTGGGATAAAGTACTGCCTTTGATAAAGTTCACCTACAACAATATCTTTCACGCGAGCATTGGCATGGTGCCATATGAGGCTCTTTATGGCAGGAAGTGTAGGACTCCCCTATGTTGGTATCAGGATGGGGAAGTAGTGGTTGTTGGGCCGGAGTTGTTGGAACAGACTACTGAGAAGGTGAGGATGGTGAGGGATAGGATGCATGCCTCTCAAAGTAGGCAGAAGGCTTATGCGGACCGTAAGAGGAGGCCCTTGGAGTTCACAGCTATTGATCATGTGTTCTTAAGGGTGACCCGAACCACTGGTGTGGGAAGGGCTCTCCGCTCAAAGAAGCTCTCTCCTAAATTCCTTGGTCCCTATCAGATCACGATAAGGATTGGACCAATGGCTTATGAGATAGCTTTACCCCCTTAGTTGGCAAACCTCCACCCGGTGTTCCACGTCTCATAGTTGAGGAAGTATGTGTTTGACCCGGCTCATGTGTTGGAAGCCGAGGATATACAGATCAGAGAAGACCTTACTATAGAAGTACCACCCATCGCTTTAGAGGATGGCAAAGTTGAGGAACGCCGAGGAAAAGCAGTCAACCTGATCAAAGTCATATGGGATCGGAGGACATGCGACTCCACGTGGGAGTTGGAAGATGATATGAGGAAGCCACACCCGCATCTTTTTACCTGGTAAGTTTCATTTTCGAGGTCAAAAATTTTTCTTGTTGGAGAGAATGTAATGCCCAGTTTTATTTCTCTGCCCTAATGTTTAAGGGCTGGCCTTAATCTGTTGGGCCTAAAGGCTGGCCCATAAGGTGCTAAGGCCCTAAAGTTGCTAGGGTTTCCCTTTCAGCCTCACTCTTGCAAACAGATCCTAAATGTTGCCTTTCTTCCTTTCAAAGCTCTGCTAGGGTTAGCCGTCAACTCTCTCCAAGCGAGCTCCAACTCTTCCACTCCATGTAAGTTACTTCTGAACTCGTAGTAGTCTTCCTCTAGCTTTATTTTGGCATTCCCTTCAGGCTCATCTCAATAACTCGTTTTGGTTTGTCTCTTTGTTCCCTTTCCAACCACTTATTTTGTTCCTAGAGCTGCTGCGCTCTTACGTTCAGTGACCAGGTAGTGTCGGGATAGTTTGCTAGCTTATTTCCAAGTAAGGGAAGCTAGAAACCTTCTATTGATGTGATTGATGTTCATTTTGTCTTTGTTCCGTGATTTATGAGCTTGTATGCTACTGTGGATGCATGTGCTAGTTGATTCTATTGTTTGGGTATGAAAATATAGTTGTTACAGGATGAACAGTGGGCGAGACCAGTTATTCTCGCCCAAGCGACCCTATCTCGCCTAGGCGAGACTTGTAGAGGACAAACCCTAGCTTGCGCTCGAGCTCTCGCTCAGGCGGAGGGTTTTAGTTTGAGCGAGGTACTATCTCGCTCAAGCGAGAGACGCTCGCCTAAGCGAGAACGCGTGGGAGCTTGAGGAGTGTCGCTATAGTGCAGCCTAAGTGAGGGACCTCACCTTTGGGCGAGGAGTGGGCTCGCTCAAGCAAGGGAGGGCTCGCCTAAGCGAGTGCGCGAAAACCTCCTAGGGCCTCTGTCGCGATCTCGCCTAAGCGAGGGCCTGTCGCTTAAGTGAGGGAACTCTTCTCGCTTGAGCGAGATGCATTATGGGCCTCGCTGTTTTCTTCACTTAAGTGCTATAAATTGTTTGGTTGATTGATTGATGTGTTTTAACTATGAAGTATGAGAAATGACATGGAATATATGTGGTATGGATTGAATTGATATATTGATGTGACCTTAGCATGTAAAGTGAATGAGATGGATGTTATTGAAATGGCAATGGTATTGGTATGAGATGAGACTCTATACTCATGAAATCGGTGAATGAGGTGGCATGGTACAACATGGAATACGAATGGAAATTGGTTACGAATGTTGGCACGAGGTTCGAATGCATGATTATTGTTACTTGGTTGTATGAATATATTTGGTATGTGTCAGTGCGTAATTCCTTGGAGTTTCTAGGTGAGACTTCAGGGTCGTGCTTCAGTGGTTGGGACGTAATTCCATGGCCCCTGTTAGTGGGTGTCCATGGTGGTGCCCCATCTATATAATCTGGTAAGGATTCAAGGTAAGGATTGCATCCTGACACTCTAAAGAGTTAGTTAGTCTCACCTAGAGCGGACTGACTCTTGTGGTGAGAGTAACTGGAGGCTCAAAACCCATCAAGGACTAACCTTGTGCGTGGGGGAATTGATTCATTGTAACACTTGTAACACATAGCTCGGGGGTGAGCAACTCGAGGGTGAGCAGATGTATCCACCACAAGTGCAAGCATCCGTTGAATCCGACCAGATTATATGTATCCAGATAAGTCGAGTCGAGTCATAGTGTATTGATGGAATGTTCATAACATGCTTGGATGATGTATGTGTTGTTGATTGTGAAAGTATGTCTGACTTCATGATAAAATCACTTTTGGGCTCTAACTTACCCTTTTGTTGTTGTTGTGTGTTTTATATGTGTGTTTCTCTCTTTTGCGATGATCATCAACTTGTTGATGTGAGCAAATGCAAGGAACACCCGTGGTCATCAGGGAGGTGATGGTTCCGCTGCTTAGTTCTCTGGATCTTTCTACTCTGGGCTTTCTTGTTGGGCTGTGGCCCATGTACCAATTTAACTCTTACTTTACTATTTTGTTTCGGTTGAACTTTGTATCAGTTTAGTTTTGACATTATGGTGTGCCTTGGATAACTGTAAGGAGTTAAGTTTAAACTCCAGGACTACGCAGTTATATCTTTTGCGTGACACTTTATTTTTATTATGTTTATTAATTAAATGGGGTGTTACATGCTCAACAACAATCTGATAGATATTGAAAGGTCGAGTTAATAAATTAGTGTTTATTATAATTTTAGTCTTGATATTTAGAATAATTCCAATTTTTATCTCTTAAATCTAAAAATGTTTAAGTTAGCCTCTCAATATTGAAAACAAATGACTGTAATTCATAAACATTCAATTTGAAAATATAAAATAAACTCTTTTAATTTGAAGTACTAAAATATTTATTTCAGATTTCGGAAACAAAAGGTATAATTAAATCATAAATTAATTAAAATAGAAAAATTAAATTAGTAAGGATAAAATTCTTCCCATCAAAAATAAATTATCAAAAATACTATTAAACCTAAATAATTTACATTTTAACGAAACAAAGTAATTTCAACCAACTATTAATTAGGTTAAAATACTCCGTTGATCCTAGTTTTGGTTCAGAAATCTCAAATTAGTCCTCTTATTTTTATTGATCTCAATTTCGTCCTCATTATTGTAAATGTGTATTAAATCAACCCTTTTCGTTAACAGTTGGCAAACGGTGTGTATACATGATGATGTGGTTGTAATGTGTATTCTTAAGAAGAGATTATGTTCCCTTAACATTTGAAGGTAAGGGTTTGAAAGAGGGTGTTGAAGTTGTCTCCTCTGTTTTGAATGTCTCCCTCACATTCTTGCTCGTCTTACACTTGCAATGGTTGGGGAATGAAAAATTCTAGCGTTTCTTCTCATGGGGTGTGGTGAGAAGGTTCGATTTAACACCTATTTGCTATTGCGGTGAGAAGGCAATCACGCTCACGGCATTAGTTTCTATTTCCCTTCACCAATTGCAATCCCTAATTAGTTAATTTAGGGTTTCAATCACAATCCCTTTTTAATTCTCAGTCCATGCACACAATTTCGAATACTGAAAATAATACACAGAGCCACGTCACAAATTCAAAACGAAGTTAACGTTAATAATTTTAACATTGTTAACGATTGGGCTGATTTAATACACATTTACAAAAATGAGGACGAAATTGAGATCAATAAAAATACGAGGACCAGTTTAAGATTTCTGAACCAAAACGAGGACAAACAGAATATTTTAACCAACTATTAATTCTTCCCATCAAAAATAAATTATCAAAAATACTATTAAACCTAAATAATTTACATTTTAACGAAACAAAGTAATTTCAACCAACTATTAATTATCATGAAAATACTACAATCCCATCATATCTCAGGCGGCAAAAATAGAAAACTGGTTATAAAAATTACATTGAAATGGAGCCAACAAAAGCCAGAAATGGCTTCAAAAAAGAACTAACTTATGGATCACTCACTGTTCAGTTTATTGGGCCTTCAGTCAGAAGTTAACATGTTAAGAAAGAGTGACGATAAGGGTAGAATGAAATGGAGGGAAAAGGTGGGAGGGTTAAGGAATTTGTTAAAATAAATAGTTGATGGGATTGAATGAAGAAGTTGGTTAATCCTCAAAATAAATTCTATAAACTGTGATTTGCTAAGAATAAATAACTAAAGTGAGTTTAATATTATAAGCTATTCTGTTATGAGTACCTTTCCAAATGGCAAAAGCCTCAACGAAAATGATTATACCTTATCTTCTAATTTGTGATTTACAAGTGGAAGCAACTCCATCATACTCCTAGGTGTCCGAGGTGTCCGAGGAGTTCCGGGAAGTGGTTGCTGTTGGGAGAGCATATGCCTGACATAACCGTAGAATGTACATCCCATAAGAGTCACGGCGCATCCAACACTATTTAAGTATGATATTGGGTTCCTAAAAATTAGCCATGAAACAAGAACAGCAATAGCAACCTGCACCAAAACAATAATTGTTGCCAATTGTTAATGCAGGATGAATAGGGGTTAAGACATCGTGGTCTGGTTTAACCATTCACACAGCACAACCTCGTCACTCATAATTCCCAGTGTGAAATTTAGATGGAGAGAAGCATAAAGAACAAAGAGAAAACGGAAGGAAAATGAAAGACCCCCCAAATGGTACTTTCGTTCCATTTTCACCACCTATCAAATTGGTATGAAGAGAAGAAGAAAACCTCCAATTCCTAACTATTTATTGAGGTGAGTTAGATATTATATTAATGTTTATATTAATTATGTATATTTTGATAAATTTAATGTAAGTGATTAAATTTTCTGAGCTTTTTAGACTGTTAACAAGATTGTGATTTGAGTTTAATGAGTATAATTTAGTTTGGTTTATGAAGTAAAAATGAAAATCAAAAGAAGTTAAAATTTGAAGTATGATTGTACTATCCATTGTTGTTGTACTTTAACGTTCTGCTCATTGAAATATCCTACTCAACTAAACTCTATTGTATTGGAAATGAATGATACTGTAATTTCTATATACTTCTTGGTCTATATGTAATTATATTTTGTTTTTTTATTTTGATTTGGTTTTGTGGTCAATGCTTGACAGAAGAGGAATCATTATGCTTGATTATAGAATCCGAAGATATTGAAAAAATACTTTATTTTCCTGAATCAAACCAAATCAACCAAAGAGGACAACCGCTAGAACCAGAGTTGTACCTTTGTCTATCATTGTTCTAATCTTAATGCATGGATTAAATTTGATCAAGGAATTGATTAAGAGTTATTATATTATTAGATAATAATTAACTTGGTTTGGCCTAATAAAACAGGAGAAACTGTGATATGGATGTGTGCATGAACAAGAAGTGCATATTAGTTTGTAAACACCATTCAGTTCCAACACTTGATAACTATTCAATCAATACTCGGGCAATCATTAGCTTATTCTCTGAACATTTGATATTCTCATGTCTACACAATTATGTGTGAAGAGAATTTATAACTATCAATATACAATATACTTAGTCCTTGAGAATTCAGCATCTTTTTTTCAGTTGTACAATAGTTAATTCTAACCGCTTGTCAAGAGACCACAAATAAATGTTCTTTGTTAGAAACTAATTGACGAGTCCATGACTCCTCATGACAACATAGAGGTCTTTTCTAGGAGGATCACTAGGAGAATGACTAGAAGAGAGGCATCTACTTTACTTATTTCTTTGACTTTATTTAGTATTTTCACCTTGTGTTTAGTTATGTTGACTTTTACTTGGTTGTTGTTTTGTAAGTTATGCTCTTGGCACCTTACTTAGGAGTGTATGCCCTTTTGGAGAAGGAGATGAAGAATGGGCTTGGCCCAAAGGAGGAGGGACGACCTTGGAGATTGGAGAGGCATGGTTGACCCTCTAGAAGATCAATGTTGCAAGGATTGCTTGGAGAGCAAGGGTGTGACCACCTAAGCTCTCACTCTTAGGATGATCTAACTTCTAGAAACCCATATTTATCTATTTGCTAAGAGGTCCCTCTCATTACCTATATAAGGAGACCTCTTCCTTTATAAAAGGGTTGAATATTTTGAGTATAGACTACCTATATTTGACCATATGTGATAAGGTTTTCTTCTTGAGTGTCTTCTTCTACTAGTCGTATCTTAAGTCTAGACTCAAGTGGCAGCATCAATACTATTCTTGAGTGGCTTAGTATCCCAAGTGGTATGACCCATCTCATCCCTTTCCCTATCTTGTCTTCTATATTTTATTCCATTTTTGTTTCATTTTGTTCTTTATGTTTCACGCTCATATCCAATGCTAATCCATTTATGTTTTCCTTTATGGCTTAATTGAGCTCTTTTCTCCCTTTTGAATCATTGAGAGTGCATTTTCACATCTAGATAACCATATGATTATCTTAATCTTTGGTGGGAATCTTCCTTTGGTTTTTTAATCTAAACACCAAATTAAGAAACACTAAAATGAGTCTTTATCACTAATTGTGTTGTTGATGATAGGAAGAACCAAAAAGTTTTTAGAAAAAAAAAACAAAGAAAGTTTATGTAGTTTGTTAATCTTGTATCTAGTGAGATCATGTGGATAATTGATAATGGTGTTACATTACACGTTATACCAAGAAGGAGTTCTTCACATCTTACACTTCTGGTAATTTTGGAGTGTTGAAGGTGGATAATGATGATGTGTCAAAGGTTGTTGATATTGGTAATGTTTGCTTGCAAATCAACATAGGAGTGCAGTTATTACTCAAAGGAGTCAAACATGCTTCAAATGTGTGTTTTAAGGGTCTTCGTGCATTTTCTTGATGATAATGGTAATCATTTTGGTCTCGATATATGGAAGATCTCTAAAGGTAACTTGGTTATGTCAAGAGGGGAGAAAAATTTCTAATTGTATTGGACTAAAGGATCATAAGGAAGGTTTTCTTTAAGGAAAAACCTATCATTAAAGGTGATAGGTTCTCATACCTATTATCATTCAAGACACAATTTTACTAATAAAAAATAACTTTTAAACTATTGTTGAGGACATTATCCAAGAACAAAACAATAATGAGGTTTTCTCTCTCTTATCGAGAGAATAACCTCGAGAAGGATTAAGGAGATCCATATTACAAAGAGTAAAAGTGCAAAGCAATACTAAATTATTATACTCTCTTTCTCTAAGAGTAAGTATATTTCTCTAAGAGTAAGTATATGAGGATGAAATTAGTTTAATGTGGATTCAATTAATTTTTTAAAAGTTGTGTATAGTTATAAAAATGGACTAAGATAATGAAAGAATAGATAAAGTCTATACAAGACAATGACATTTGGGATCTTGTTGAATTTCTTAATTGTGTGAGACATATTAGTTGCAAATGCATATTTAAAATCAAAGATTTAAAAGGTAAAATTGAGAGGTATAATATTCGTCTAGTTGTTAATGGCTCTTCTAAAGAGGGAAGACATTAATTATAAAAAAAATCTTGAGAATCTTTAAAGGAATATAATGACTCTAGTATCTCATTCTGACTTCAACCTACGTCAAATGAATGCCAATACCACTTTTCTAAATGGTGACATTGAAGAAACAATTTATATGGCACAAGAAACAAACTATGGTAGGTGACCAAAATATATAGTGTGCAAGGCATAAAAATTCATCCATCTCAAACTAGCTTATCACCGATGGCATTGCAAGTTCCCTCAATTCATTACCTCCTATGGTTTTGAGGAAAATTTAGTTGATGGTTGTGTATATCATGAGTTTGGTGGGAGTAAATACATATTTTAGGTATAGTATTTATATGATATATTGCTTGTTAGTAGTTACATAGGCTTGCTGTATGAGGCTAAGAAATTTCTAACGACTTTTTTTCAAGATGAAAGATCTTGGAAAGCCTCTTTTTATGTTAGGTATCAAGATACTAAAAGATTTCTCTCAAGGTATTTTAAGGTTGTTCACAAAAAGAGTTATATTGATAAAGTACTAGGGAAATTTGGCATGTAAGATAGAAAATAAGAAGATATACCGTTAATTAAAGGAAATTAATCTAGTCTTAAACAATACCCCAACAATGACCTTGAGAGAACTAAAATGCAAAAAAGATTCTATATTTATTGATTGTGGAAGTCTGATATACCCTAAAGTTTGTAAAGATCTAGACATAACATTTGTTGTGGGAGTTCTTGGTAGATGCTTTAATAATCCTGAAATGCAACATTGGAAGAAAGCAAAACATGTGATGTGTTACTTGAAGAGAACAAATGGGTACTTAAATTAGGAGATTATAGGATACTTAAATTTGATTTTGTTGGATGTCAAGACAACAAGCACTCCAAATTTAGATTCATATATATATATATATATATATATATATATATATTGGCTCGAGTACATATCTCTTACAAGTCTACTAAATGTGTTGTTTTAGCTCATTCAACCATTGTTGTGAAGTTTCTTGCTTTTTTTTGAAATATCCAATCACGAAATATGAATATGGTTCCAAAACTTTGTCACTTTGTTGATGTGTGATTAATGACATAGAAAGACCATCAAAATTCTATTGTGATCATCAATCAATAGTTCTTTACACCAAAAATAATAGTAGTACAATCAAATTAAAGTTCATTAACACCAAGTATTTGGTTGTCAATGAAACAGTTCAAAATATGCATATTTTCATACACATATATGGACTGAATACTAGTTAACATTCTTCTTTGAAGGATGTCACTCTCATTCTGAATAGTTTGCAGGATATGCAACAATTATATTCAACTCACAGTAGTTCAATGGCAGTTCCTAATCCTTTGAGATCTAAGAAAACTCATTTTGCAGAGGAATTGAAAATAGTTTCTAAATGGGCAAATATGCTTGATGAGAGAAAATATTATAATATTAGAAGAAAATGATGAGTTGGTTCAAACTACAAGAAAACCTGGTAGGGGTAGGCTAAAAAAATTAATACCAAATCCTACATTAAACATTAAAGGACCTTTTTGGAATGTAAGAAGATTGATTAATGACAGATTTTTTTAATATGCTGAGGAAATTTCCTTTTCCTAATACATGGAGTTCAAAGTATGGAATGATTTTCGAAAAGAAAATCATAAATTTTTTTCATAATAGATATCTTTTTAGTTATAAGTTTATTATGCCCCATGTTTTTCTTTCCTCTTTCTTTTCTTTTCTTCTTTTTTAATAAAATCTTCATGTAATGACAATAATATCTAGCATGAACTTATTTGGAAATACCAGTTGATTTAATAAAGATTTGATATTTCTTGTGCTGTTTTTATTTTTCATACATTTGTATTATTCAAATTTTTTTTATAGAAATAAAGTTGATTTTTCATTCTATTATGAATTTATTTTTGTGCAATATTTATATTGTATTTGGATTAATCTCTATAAAAAGCAAAGTTTCAACTAAATGAAAATATGCATGATTGAGATCATATTTCACGTTATTTCCATGTTACTAATCCATATTTGATTTATGATGGCAATTACGAATGGCAATGATGATTATCGTGGCTTTGTCATGTTTGAAAGGGGTATAAAATTTGTCATGTTTATGTATAGTTGATAAAATAAAGTTACAATCCTAATCATTTATTTATGTAAATCTTTATGGTTAATATGGAATTACTATTAGGAATTTTATAATCCTCAATAATTTATTAACGTAGACTTCATATTATGAAATAAATAATTGATTCAATATAACAGAATTTGACATATTTGGTACAATATAAAAATTACAATCTCACTACAAAAGTTTTAATTTTAATAATTTTGTTTGAACTCCATTGATGTTTAATAATTATTACGTGTGTTTATTAAGAAAATAATAATATTAATATGCAATTAAATTTCAAGGAACTTTGCTTTGTAAATTTAAAATCAGTAATGGTTTCTAGTTAATTATAATTAATGTTATTTTTTGCTTAAATAAAAATATGTGATAATTACTAAAGATCAAACATGTATTTAATTATGTTAGTTGCTAAAAGAGTTCAAACAAATTAATAAAAATTAAAATATTTGTTAAGACTTGTTTTCTTTTATCGTACTAAAAATAAAATATGTGACGTTCCACGTTATATTAATATTTATGTTAGTTATTTAAACTTAGATACACTTTATATAAATAATATAATCTAATGAATCTATTATATTACCATCAAAGAAGTTAAATGAACTTAAAAAGTAATGAATTTAACCAGACTTAATTAAGCAATAGACTAAAACATAAAAGGCATGGTTGAGGTCCCTTACACACCAAATCAAAGAAATAGTTATCTCATCTCCTCATTTGAAGAGATAATGAAGACCTCATACAAGAATAACATATACTGATTTGGTTGAGAAAGGTCATAAAACAATTGTTTGTGATTATTAGAGACTCCAGACTTTGCTCCGCTATGTGCATTTTCATGCAATTTTGTTCGTACTCCCGGATCTAGGTAGTATACTTAGATTATCTCGATTGTTCGGGTCATGGTCATACGTGATACCTACTTTGAGTTATTTAAGATTTTTGAAGATGCAAAAAAATGTTAGGCCTAGGAATGCAGTCTAAGGCTTTTAAAAGATTTTTATTTTATAACCAACAATTATGATATAGAAAATATTTCATCTTTTAATTATTATATTTTTGGGTAGTTATTATATTTTTTAACTTAGGGATATATGATATAAAATTTTGGAGACTATAAATAAACAAGACTTATGGATTGAGATTTTTTAGCTTAAAGTACTTTTAACTTTGAACAAAATTATTCATTTTATTTTGTGTTTTAGTTCGGTGCTCGAGATTGAATCTTGGCTGTGAGACTCTTTCTCTCCATCTTGAGAGATGTGCGACATTGGTTTCCGATCTCCTAAAGAATCAAAGTTTCAAGTGTTTTTATAGATAATGATATTTTAACCCACTTTTTTTGACCAACTTTTAATCTTTCATTTCAATCATCATTAAATCATCTATTTTGGTTCTTTTTAGTGATGTGATGATCTAATGGTGATTGAAATAGTGGGTTAAAAATGGATCAAAAAAAGTAGATTAAAACATCACCATCCTGTCTCTACTTGATTATGTCAAACCAAAGATAATTTTATAATTTCACAACCATAAAGAGATTTGTATTCACTTATTCTCTTTTTTGCCTATTGATATTAAAATTATTACTTTACAAATTTAATAAATTTACAAACTAAATAAAATAATTTCTTGAGTAAAAAAATTATTTAAAAAGAAAAAAGTTAACAAGATAATAATTGATTTAATAATAATAATTATTGTATAAAATATATTTCATTATTATACTAAAATGTTATTCTAAATATATATGAATTTTTACTAGAGATAAATATTGTTAAATATTGTTAGTTATTATTTTCAAAATTGTTTGTTTTAATAATATCATCAATAAAAAAATAATAAATATCATTAATTATGTTTAACTAAATAAGATTTTTTTTTTCATTATTATACTAAAAGATAATGTTGCATATATTCTTACTAAATAATAACATCAGTTATATAAAATAAAATAATAATAATAATAATAATAATTATTATTATTATTATTATTATTATTATTATTATTATCATTATTATTATTATTATTATTATTATTATTATTATTATTATTATTATTCTGTGTAACTAAAAAACTCCTTTTCCTTTTAAAAATATAACATTGAAATATAATACTTTTAAATATTCATCGTTAAATTTTTAGTTAACTTTTTTGTACGAAAATTTTGTTGAAACTAAAGTGTATATTTATTTAACGATGTATAACTTTAAATTATCTAATAAAAATAATATATGACCTTTAGGTTAAATAATATTTTTATAAAAATAATCTAAAATATTTTATGTTATGTTATAGGCATATGTTATATGGATCATTAATTTTAATTTTGTAGCTATATGGAAATTCTATCTGTCAAGTCCAACATAAATTGACATTCTAGTTTGATTGAAGATTGGTCTAACTCGCTAATTTAAATCAACATCTTAGCACGGTTGAGAACTGGTCTAACCTACTAATTTAAATCGAGACCTCGGCTCGGTTGAGGGTTGGTTTAACTTGCTAAATTAAACCGACATCGTTGAAGGTTGGTCTAACATGACAATTTAAATCGACACAATTGAGGGCTGGTCTAACCTGCCAATTTAAATCAACACCTCAACTCGGTCAATGGCTGGTCTAACCTGCTAGATTAAATCGACATCGTTGAGGGCTGGTCTAACCTGTCAATTTAAATCAACACCTCAACTCAACTGAGGGTTGGTCTAACAAGTTTAAATTGACGCATCAACTTAGTTGGGGGATGATCTAACCCGCTAGTTTAAATCGACACCTCAACACAACTGAGGGTTGATCAAGCAAGTTTAAATCAACACATGAGCTCGACTGATGGCTGGTCTAACATGCCAGTTTAAATCGACACCTTAGCTCGACTCAGGGTTAGTCTAACAAGGAGTTTAAATGGACACCCAACTCGATTGGGGGCTGAAGAAGTCAATTAAAATCAACAATGCAGCTCGATTGGGGGATTAAGAATCCAATTTAAATTGATAATCCAACTTAGCTAGGGGTTGAAGAAGCCAATTTAAACCAACAAGCTATTCATTGGTCGGCCAAAAATAAACCATCAAAATTTTTATTGGTCAGCCAAAACAAAACCAACAAATTGTTCAATGGTCAGCGAAACCAAAACCAAGCCCAAAACGACTAGAGGTTGTTCATTGGTTAGGTAAAACAAACCCAAGTTGTTTCTTTTGGAGGTAAAATAAATTGGACAATAAATTATTATACAACTAAAGACACGCATCGAATTTAACAAAATGGGAGATTTATACCTAAAGATGAGGTGATAAAAAGCAAAGCGTGCTAGGAGACGACACCAAATTGAAAACTGACAAGACAAGAGAATTGGTTAAATCAAAACAAGTGGAAAAGTATTTTTTTGAAAGATGTCAACATATTAATGCTTGGCAAGGAAGTTTGCTAACGAGCTTAGCAAATTTCTTCATCCTTTATGCCTTAAACACTTTGGCTCAAAGCTTGGAAATTGTGTACCACTTCGATTGTACGGGGTCGAACCCAAAGCCTGAACCCAGGACAAAACTTCTATATGATAGAAGGGAGCCACGAGTCCCCTAAAGTTTTCTTATTTAATTTTTTATATATATTTTGAAATTATATTTAATTTTAAAATTATATTTATATATTATTATATTATTTATATTAATTTTAGAAAACATTTCTTAAAACCTAAAATCATTAAAACTCTGCCCCTATCCCCACTCTTTTTATTCTTTCTTTTGTTTCTCTCTCTCGTACCCCAATCTTTTTCTCATCTCCCAATTTCTATATCAATTTTCACTCTCAATCTCTCATCTCTTTCAAAACCATATTACACCACGATGAAATTCAGGAGTTAAGCAACTAATCAATTTTTTCTCTTAAGTAAGTTTATTTTCTACCTTTTGTTTTCTTAAAGCAATTTGTTTTTCTCTTGCATGTGGTACATTTGCCTACTGTGTACCACTAGGTGGTGATAAATTTATTATTTTCTAAATAGATGAGAGATGATAAATTTATATTAAAAATATTATAATAAAGAGTAAAAGAATTTATTCTTTTTTCAAGAGGAGAACTTGTGATGACATGAAAAAAAATGCATCTACGACAACTAAAGAGAAATTTTATAAGAATCCAAGAATTAAAGAAAATGAAAAATAACTCTCAAAAGTTCCTAAAGTTACGTATAATGAATTTGGAAATTCTTTAGAACGTAATATGGGAAAGCATCCTCAACTTTAACAATACCCACCAAATCAAATTGATGAGGTAAAAATGGCTTATCTTAAATGATAGTGAATGATAATCATATTTTTTTTTTATTCTATCATTATATATGCTTGGTTTGAGTAACGAAATGAAAACTTATTTTATCCAAGTTCTGCCATTGCCTGAACCTGAATCTGATTGGGTAAATTGCCAATACACCAACCCAAACACATATGAACCTACTTTGTGCTTGTTGACGAGTTTTGAATATACAACAAAGTTGGTGGTTCTAGAAATTGAGTCCAAGACTCTTAGGAGGTTTCTATTTTATTAATAAATTTAGAAGATATTGTATCTTATCGTCATTATATTTTTAAATAGTTATTATATTGTTGTTAGTGGTATATGATCTAAAACCTTGGAGGCTATAAATAAGAAGACAACTCCAAGACTTAGGGACTGAATTTTTTTGACTTAAAATATATTAGCTTTTAATCAAATTATTCATTCTTTTGTGTTCTCCTCTTTAGAACCCCAACTCTTGACCAAAATAATACTTAAATTATCATTTCAATAATTTGGTGTAATGTGTTTTTTTTCTCATTATGTATTATATATATACACACGAATACTTATACTTAGTGGATGTATGACTACACATCACTACGTGTTGTTTTGTTTGTGTTGCAACCCAAACAAGGAACCCTTCCTCTTCCTTTTTGGAAGCAATAAAGGATTGGTGATTTACATGCAACGTTGAAGTGTAAAAACACAACATATTATAAGAAATTATGGAACAAAGGACTAAAAAGCATTAAAGAAACAAAAAAGAAAACTGCATTTTTAAGAAACAATGATAACACTTTTTTTAATTATTTCATGTAAATAAATTCTTAAGAAATATACGAAAGAACTAACGGAATACAAATCCATAAATCCAAATAAGAAAGAAAATAGTATAATAGGCTGAAGTAATAAAATATGCTTGATGGATCTTACCTTAAGGTTTCCAGCAACATTAAATGTTACGGCAGTGGTTGAATGAATCACATAAAAAATGGAGAAGTTAAGACAGAATGCCAAAACTCCGGAGCTGAAAATAATGACGAGTGCTGACCAAGGATATGAATGAGTACTTAGCCACTCAAAAACTCCATAGCCTTCAATTAGCAAAGCAGGTATTGCCAAGATCATTGTTGCAAAAGGGGCCATGTAATAAACTGTGTTTATGCTAAAAGTATACAAAAAAAAAAAAAAAAATTAAGTTGTGCATTGTTAAAAAAAAAAAACAAAAAAATTAAAAAAAAAAATAAAAAAAAGCATAAAAAAAATTAGGAAATAAGAGGTAATAAAGGGAATGGTAAAATAACATAACTTGACCAATAACTTTTTTTTTTCTTTTTCTAAAATTAATTGATAAAATAAGGTGCGAAGAGAAAAATGTTAAAAACTTTGTCTGAGGGATTTTGATCACAAATG
>Ga0099822_1002470_pt1 | contig 23023 bp, 12 predicted proteins | sample CowpeawhiteBW_FD_76839 | JGI IMG/M metagenome (GOLD analysis project Ga0099822, IMG submission 76839) | Root nodule microbial communities of legume samples collected from California USA - Cow pea white BW | ecosystem: Host-associated > Plants > Roots > Nodule | place: USA: California | collected... | reverse complement strand
TATATATATATATATATATATGGTATTTATTATGTTATAGATATTTAGAAGAAAAAATAATCTTTATTCATGAAGACAATTCGTAAAAGTTAGAAATATATAAATATCATAACTTGTTTCCTTGTAATTTTAAATACAGATTTTAATGTAGTTTAAATAATATAATTACATATTTATGTTTTCATGATATTAATTATAATGTCTTCACATGATTGTTTACTTTTATAGATTAAGGATTATCTCAAAGCAGTCTCTCTTTCTATATATATTAAGTTGATTATTGGAATAATCAATATAAAAAAATGTTCATTTAATTTATTACTATAACTAATAAAGATTGTTGTTACATTTTTTAAAATTTGAAAATTATTATTTAACTGAGGTACGTTTTACTTGCAATTTCGGTTCCGAATAGAAATCTATACATACAAGGAAATCAGATTTCAAAAAGGTTTACTTTTCAACTTCACCTCTTTTAACATTGATTTTGAGATGGATATCGAATACCTCCACGAATCATCACTAAAAGTGTTATATACTGTAGCTGCGTCAATGTATGACTTTCCTAATTTACATTTGGACAACTTAAGTACCGTTAATCATATAAGAAATTATAACTTTTGATCAGTTTTACTTGAAAAATATACTTCAATAATATATTTTATTTAATTATTAAATTAAAGAAAAATTACAACCCATTTTTTAATATTTATGTAGTAACAAACTAAAAATGAGAATGACAAATGCTTGGAGTGTTAATTGATTTTTTTTTTATTTACATGAAATTTAGTTAATCTTGTGCCATATATAAATATATAATTTATGAATCCGATTCGTATGTGTTGGAGAACAAAATGGCATTGCTAAGCCACTTTTTGTATGGATACAAGAAAGACGTGATAGGGAAGAATATCTTCTTCCTAAAGAAGCATAGGTACATATAAATAACAACCCACTTTTAAAATGGTTCAGGCAATTATCAACTTATATATTCCTTCTCAATTTGAGTTAAATCACTCTAATGTCATGCTACAATATTGTGTGTTTTTAAACCCTGCACATATCCTTATCTGATAAAGTTTACCAAACAAAGAAACTTCTTAACAATCGAACAAACACAACATATGTGTGTTGTGTATACGACCAATTTCAAATCGAAATTTTGTTCTCTTTATGTAGGTTCATACGCGTTTAATTAGTTATACCCTCCTTACCAATTTTTTTTTTTCTCAAGGATTAATAAGATTTAAACTCTTTAAAAAAAAACATTTAGGTATTTAGGTATCAGACAGAGTGAATAATCTCATACATATGAATGAGGAATCATGTGTATACGTAGGTATATATGTGGTGAATGCCACAGAATTCAAAAGTTGTTAGTTACGTGTGATTATGGTTTCTCTGGAAGGGTCTTGGAAAGTTAATTAATGTCTGCTGTTGATGACAGTTATACCTTGTTTTCAAGGTGATTCCTCAATCTGGTAATCTCCCAAACTATTCATCATCAAAATTGATGTTTTGATGTTTCTTATGTTAGGTTCCACCATTTGACTGTGATCCGATTTGTTTGGTCTCTCTCACGGAATAATTAATGTTACTTGTAATAATTTTTTTTTTTAATAATTTTTCTATTGAAAATTTCACTTTTGAATTGTGATTTGACTAATCTAATCTCTGTTACGAGACAATTATGTAATCCGCAACATTCGTAAGACAATTATGTAAACCGTAAGATCTTATTATTTGGAGAATGAGAAGCACATCGGCACCATCTTTTGACCAGATTAATTATAATAATGGTCGGTGGAAAGTGGATAAGAGATTAATCTTACAGTTTTCTGAGTTTTGGTGACACTCATATTCATTAGGTAGACTTTAATAGAAGAAGAAAAAAACTCAGAATCTATACCTACATATCGTCCTACAATGGTATACGTACTTTACTTTAATCTATGAATGAAGAAATTAATACTACACACGTGGAAGATGGAGTCAATTACTACTCTTCTGTGTGAACGGGTCAATTAATTATGAGGAGTCGAAGACTGTGTTGGAGATAACGTAGTTTACTGCACTATCATCACACAACATTCATTGTAAGATCACTGCTTACGTAATTTAGCGTTGGTATCATAAACTTATCCTTTTGCCATGAATGTTTAGTTCTTGAAAAATACGATGGATAATTAATTGTAGATAACCTATTGTCGGTAAATTTTAGTTCATCTAATTCGAAACCTTCTGTGCCTATAATTAAAGTATGTTGGTGACGGAAGCCCCGGAAAAATAATTGGAGGTTAGAGAAGAGGGTGAAAAATAATATTATCTTTCAACAAAGCGTGTAAATTATGGTTAGTAATCCCGTGAAGTTAAGTTTAGAAAGATTAAGCATGATGGAACAAGTGTTGTTCTCATGAAAAATGAGCATTGTCAAATTTAATGAAAATTCATGAAGTACGATGTAAATCAATTAATGTAAAATTGTTTCAACTCAATCAAGAATTGAACCTTCATTCTGGATAGCAGAATCGAAGTAGTGAATTTTTTAATATCTTCAACTACCATCTTGTCAAATCAATTTACATGACCACATCATGTATGGTTGACTCTATTAGATAAGCTCTCCCAATAATTATTAGATGACGAGAATTGCCCGAACTCACACCTCAACCACTTTAACTTGTCATGAACACCGAGTCAATTGTGGTGCCAACATCTACATCAAGGTCATAAATAGTTGGTCCATGAACTCTTGTTTTCATAGATCCTCTTGAATAGGTAGGACAAAGAGTTTCTATGAAATTTCTTCGCATATATCCACACTAGATGCAACAATATTATACAATCAAGGTGTGCATTAGTGCTAATAATCAAGGTCAATATGTCTTAGGCCATGAGAAACAAAATATCCTTGTGAGCTTTGATCAATTAAGACATCCTATAAACAATAATGTTTGAAATTAATAATAACATATCATAAAAACTTGTAACTTAAGAGATAGGTGAGATTTGTGAGGTACAGAGTCCTTTTGGTATCGTATGTGGTCATTATCAAGGGATGGAATAAAATGATCTGAGAGAGAAATATGCATATAGATGCCATTACAGATCTGATGCGATGAAGTTGTGAAATGGAGAAGGTGGTGGAGGTAGTTTCCACGTAGACATGACATTAGTTTTGGTAGAATACGTATATACTGCATGTGTATCGTGGAGATGAAATGGTAGCATATATCTGATGTTGTGACATAGGTGGTCGGCGATTAAGAATGTTTGTTACGTTGAGAAGTGATTAAGAGGAGAGGGAGAGGTATCAGGTTCTGAGTGAGTAGTGGTCACAGCGCACTGTTACTAACCTATGTGGCTTCTATATCAAGGCTTCACCATTCATATCTTAAGAGGTAAGTGAGGTATTTTTCAAGGATGACTTGGCCCACTCTGCATCACTTATCTCACACTGCTATTCTGTATCAGATATATTCATATCATTTACCTTATTCATAAATCACAGTAAATAATTGATAATGTTACTGGAGAGTGATAATGCAGTAGGGTTATGATCAAGACAAATGAAAGATATTGAATGAGTTTAGACTGTTAAAGCGTTATTATAATCATCGAGTTAGTACAACTCAGTTTGGTTTAATTTTACACTTGATAGAATGTAACTTTAGTTCAGGTTGGGTAATTGAACTGATTGATTAAATAAATAATAGTATTTTTTTTTACTGTTTATTTTTTGTAACATTTTAATTTTAAATTTTTATTTTAATTTCTGAATAAAATATTCAGAAATTTTAATTTATTACATACATTTTAAAAATAATTGTTCTACAACGAAAAAGTATCATAGTGTCAGTAGCTGACATTTATGTGAGTCATCATATCGTTAACTTATCCGGAATAATTTTGTTTGGTAAACTAAGTTTTCGATTTAGACTACTAATATATAGTATAATATTAAATTAATTTAGAATCTTTTAAACATAAGAAAAACTAGTAGTTTGACTTGTGTACTTTTTTTAATATCATGTACATCAAATATAAAATCAATTTATAATATATAACTTTTTATTTTAAAAACTAATTTTATGAAAATGAATTAGATTTAAAGTGAATTAATAATGACATTTATAATTTAACTAAGATCGCTTATTTATATGTGAAAAAAAAAGGAGAAAAATAGTAGAGATATTCTTTGATTCGCTAGCGTAACATAAAAACTAAGTTCTATTTGATTAACCATTTGTATGAAACTTTGCTATTGTGCTTCTGAAATGCATGTTCCTTGGTACATTGTTAAAGGACAAGAGAATAAGGTGTAGCTAGATTATACAGATAGATATATACACTAATTCAAACAAGCAACCTTTAAAATGTAGATGGAACCTGTTCCTCTTCAACATCTCATCTTTCTCTTTACTCGTCTCTCCATAATTATTAACCTTACAAAATTTCCATTATTATTATCAACAAAAATAAATCAATACGCTAAAACTAACAATAAAAGCAATTTATCACATAAACAGTCTATTTTCAAAACCTAGATCCGACGCTATGATTCAAATTTCAGAGACCAATAATAGAGTGTTCTTAATTAAAAAAGAAAAGAAAAAAAATCAGGGTTAAGTCAACAGCTAATATTCGAGAATAGATCCTACATGGGGAGTGCTCCATGAAAAAAACACCATAATGTTATAGTAATTAACTATTTTGATTTGTTGACAATAACTCTCTTAATATTTTGTTATTCTTTGTTTGGTCAGATATAAGTTGGTTTGATCTGTTATTGATGCCCCTTTGTTAGGTGTTAGGCAAAGTTTGGAGATGACTCATCTTCTGTTGTATTGAAGCATATCAATCTGCTTCACATTTTTCGTATTTAATGAAATTCATTGTTCGATTTGTAGCAGGTTAAGGTTTGGTCACGATGATTTTATTTTTAAGAAGTGTTTTGAAAGATGGAGGAAGATAATAGTATTTAAATTGCGTTTGATCTCAACTATTAAGCGATATGAAACATATTAAATGTACTAGAACAAATAATTTTATTAAAATTTATCACATTATTATAAATTTAAATTAAAAAAAATACTTAAAGCTTTTATTAATAGAAGTGGAATCAAATTGAATATAAAGAAAAAATGAAATTAAAGAATGATTAAACTCTATTTTATGTATGAGAAAGGAAGTAAAATAAAAAGAAACAAGAGTAGTGATGGAAGGTGGGTGTGGATAGTAGTCTAAGGTCCAAAAATGTGATTGGTTTTTTGAGGCTCCCTTTTAAAGGCCTTGCCTCATTAGCCTGTAAGCACCTGTCAAATTATTTTCCAGAAAACATTGTGAACAGATAAAAGAATACATGATGATGATGATGATACCAAATGTTTATTAAAATTCATCAAATGTAAGAGAAATAAGGATATGCATACATGTACATATTTAACAATAGGTAAATTAATTAGCCACATGTGTATGTAATTCGGAAGCTTGAAAATTATATTTGATAGTTTAATGCTGATATTTCCCATTTATCATCTGCGCTGTCACAGAATTAGGATCAATATATATTTTATAGTATGTTAATTTGAAAACATTTACTATTCAACGAAAAGAAAGAAAAATAGTTCTCTCGGCACTATTTTGTTGTTTTAATTATAAAAAAATCAAAAATATTATTTTAATATTTAAGATCAAAACTAGTTTGTTTTTTCTATATAATTTATAATTTGTTAAAGATGAATTATTTTGATAGTCAAAAATTTTGACTATTATAAACTAATTCACAAATTAATTATAATTTTTTACTGATAATAAAAATTATTTTAATTATCATAATTTTTAGTTTATAAATTATTTTCTAAATTGATCACTATAATAATTAATTATTTTTTAACTAAAATTAATTATTATTTAAAAAAAATTATAACTTTTTAACAATTCGAAGATTTATTTTGATGACCGTGAGTACAATATGAGTCTTACGTTTTACTTTATTTTCTTCTAATTTCTTTTTTGTTTTGGACTTTTCAAATGTTTATAAGAAGCTAAAATTTACTTCTTCTTTTTTTAGGTTTGAAACCAAACTTACATTTATGTTTATGTTTGAATATTTATTATTTGTATATTTCAATAGCTTTTTTTTTTTTTAATTTCTATTCTTATTGTGAGTTAATCTTTATGTTTGATATTTTTTAGTACGAGGATGGGAATCCTTTATAAACCTAAATCTGAAGTTAAACTCCCAATAAATCTAATGTATCTATATATAGAACTTGGTTTATTATCCATCTTTAACCTCAAACCTTTATACAAATCACTTAATTAATTTCTGAAGAAGTCCAAAAGGAAGTTAGGTTACTAACCAAGGAGTATAGGGATGAAATGAAAACTAATATATGTTATTTAAAAGGTTATGATTGATCAAATATAATAAATAAAGGCAACCAACATTATTATAACCCAAAGCTTATTCACTATTTCACGTAGAGACTTTATAAAACTTAAAAAAATAGAACATAATCGTGAAAACTAATTAAGAAAAATTGAAAAGAAACAAACTAATGAAATGATCCTACAAGACCAAACTTTTTTCTCCGATTTTTCCGACACCTTTATAAATCATATTGTTGGATATGTGTTCTGTTCAATGAAGCCGGAGGGGACATATATCTGCAAAAGACGTTATTGATGTCATATAATGTAATTCAGTTATCTGATTATAATTTTTGAAGTGCTTCAGTTATATTTTTAATGAAAATGATATCATGAATTATATTTTTTTTACTTTCATCCTTTATTATTTAACATGGTTTGATATGAGTTATTGATTAGTGTATCGATATTTTTTTTTAAGAATCAATGTTTCATATTAAATTAAATCAATGAATAAAAAATGGAAATCATATCACAATTTTTCATATTTTTAATGTCAAAGTTATTATAGTAATTAACATATAAGAAAATAGAGTAACAGAATATGTTGCTTGCGGAGCATGGGATCTAAAAAAAATTGAATATGTTTATGTGGAGAGAGGCACAGAAACCTGAAATTACGTTTGATATGCTGTCAAAGGCACAAAAACAGAAAAAAATTACGTGGGAATAATCTCTTGCGAATTAGGTGGATAGTTAACTTCATGACATAATGGCTTTTCAAAGCAGGCAACCTTCGAGCTTTTCATCACTTTGGATAATGTTATTGTTTCCCTCTCATGCTTTCAACAGGAACACACACCAACAACACGCATCTTTTAACATTTTGGCATCATCTCTTTCAATTGCATAAAACTTAATCTCATCTTCTATGGATTAATTTCATCACAATCTTTATTAGGTAATTAACCACATATATAGAGGGAAATTTCAGAATACTGTCCTACAATCTTATATAAATGTCATTTTTATATATCTGTTTACATTATCTTCGTGAAAATCTCACATCAATTATAGGTGAATTAAGTTCAGTGCATGGGTCCTCTCTCACTTGATAGTGGCTCAGTCTCGCAACAGAATCTTATGGACAAGCTAGCAAAGTTTTTTGTTTGTTTTATCAGTCGCAAGAATAATCTAGCAAAGTTTAAAAAATAGAAGCTTTATTTAAAATGTTCATATAATGTATAACATGAATACGTAAATGTCGCAATTATGACAATTATTTAGCAACAACATCTGTATATAGATAATGGAATAAAATTTGCAGAAGGAGACATGGGCTTCGATGCAAGAATGATATATACCTTTTTTTTACATTCTTTTGTGCTCATTCGGTTGTCGTCATGTAGGATTTATGAATATACTATGTCTGAGATGAGATCATTATAGCATCTGTGATTTCTTGCAAGTGGAGTGGAATATATTGTTGCAGAAGATATCGATCGACTCTTAGAGGTAAAGTGGAATGGCTAACAATTGAATCGTGATATTTAAATTATTATATTTTTAAATAAAAAGAGTTATATCATGACTAATAACTATAATTTTTTGTCTGGTGATAAGGATTCGTTCCTAATTAATATATGTTTATATATAAGGTTAAATATGATTTTGATCCCTCAACTATAAATAAAAATTGGAATTAGTCTCTTTTTGAAACTTGAATCCAATTCAGTCCTTCAACGTTAGAAATGTGTGAATTTAGTCATTTTAACCAAATTTTGTTAAGATTGTTTGACATTTCGAACACATTTCTTAGCTAACATTCAACTAATATTGAGGTAGAATTGTGTCAAATGGTGTAAAAAATTTAAATGTTATCATGAAATGCATTCGAAATATCAAATAAACTTAACAAAATTGGATTTAAAGGACTAAATTCACGTATTTCTAAAGTTAAAGGACTAAATTGGATCAAAATTTCAAAGAGAGATTAATTCCAATTTCTACTAAAAGCAGGATAAAAAACATATTTAACCCTTATATATATTAATTAGTAAGCATTTTTTACGTACAGAATAGAAGAATCTCTGACATGTCCCAACTATGACTGGAATTATGTCTGGGAATCAGTTTGTTTTGCATCAGGTTCTCATGTTCTATTAGGTTCTTGGAGCATTGTTGGATATTGGATTGGAAGCAATTATTCATTTTATTTTTGGCTATTTCTTCATCAGCTTCCATACCTTCTATTCGTACCTCCATAACATAAAAAGATAGGTTATGTAAGTTAAAATATAATTTTGTAGATTTTTCAAAATAAGACTTATGATCTAGAGAAAAATTATGTAATCGAAGGAAATAATATACAGCAATATTTAAAATTGTGTAATCTAAAGCATGTAAGTTTAATTTATCTATGATATATTTTCTTATTACATTATAGAATTGTTTATTTAATTAAATGCAGTTTCGAATTAATTGTAAAGATGTTATGACAAAGATATATTAATCATTTTGTATATTGTATGAGAGTAAAGAATAAAATATGGCAAACCCTTTATTTCTTTATGTGGAGATAAGAATGAGTAGGGTCACAATAGAATATTAAAGTATACCAATCTACCTACTTAAGTTTTAAAAAATATACCAAGTAATTTTAAGCTCATCTCCTATTAGTTTTTTATATATCCATTCTCGTAATAGTTATCCTCACTGTATTATATATAAACTTAATAAATCAATGAAAAATATTAGTTAAAAATTTACTATGAATTTTCACTCTCACACTTCCTAATTTTGTTAAAATTATTATTAAATTATAAAAATTATTTTATCATTCCTAATCTTATATAAAAAAATATAAAAATTATACGGGAGATTTTTTAAAAACATAAACTAATTCTGAAGTTACGAAGAAATTAATTTAATTTTTTTTCCTTACTTTTTTTTCTTATTGGAGGAACTTGTGGTGAAATTCGTTTAAAGACAGCCATAAAGTTTTGATCATTGTTAACTAAACATGTGCTACACATATGCATCCATTTTATATGTGCATATTTTAATAATTAATTTTATGTCATTATAGAATAAATATATATTTTCTTACTTTTATTGATATCAAGTGCCAAATGTTAATTTATGTATTAATAATTTCTTTTTCAAGATTTAAATGCATCTTGTATTTAGATATCCTATCTCATTTTTTTAAAAAAAGTACTCCTATCTCAACCATTATATCGAACAATCTGTTTATGATCTTTTTATTATATACAATTCAATTGGTTCAGTTTATAACCCGTTGGTTAAACAAATTATTTAGTACCTGACTAAGTCAACTTACATGCCAATTTTAATAACATGGATTAGAAAATAGAAAATGCCTTACACATCAACATGAAAATCGACAAATGAAGAGGACACTCTACATTGCACTTCAATTTAGAACATGATCTGTTAAACTAAATTAAAACTAAATATTTTTATAACATGAAAATCCAAGCTTTAAATAAATAAACCAAACTTCAACACTTTTCTTGACTAAGATTTCACGCACCGAACTGCAAAAGATTTAAAAAAAAAAAAATACTATAAAAAGATCAATAATCGGTACATAGGAAACATGGGAATTTCTTCCTACACCCTCATGTTTCTTCTTGCACCCGGTGGTCATAGTGAAATGACTGAATTGTCCCTTATTAAAAAATTTACACCTGTCTGTTTACTTTCAAATTTGCATTAAGGATTATACCATCTGAAATATAAATTTGAATGAAAGATTATACCATCTCAAACATAAATTTGGACTATGATTGTTTAATCTGAAATGTAATTTGGATTCCAGATTTTTATTTTTCCAAATTTGTATCCGGAAACATGTTATGTATCAGTATTTCTTTCAGTGTTCTGTTTATGCAAGAAACATCTATCACGCTATCTATAAATATTTGCTTAGGAAACTCCTTTCCCTTCATCTGCTACTGCCTTCTCTATATTCTTAATTGATTCATATATGTGTATATATACACACAAAAGATTGAGAGAAGAGAAAATTATAGAAGAACAATTATTATATGAAGATGTAATCTGTACATATACATCTAATGAAAAACGGTGACCCCCTTTGTCCCCGCCCCATAATCATCTACAACAATCTCAAAAAGACTATGGCTCACATCATATCACTCTTGCCATGGAAATCAACAAACATTTCTCATGGCACACAAGAAACATAAGGGAGCACTTACCTTGAACTCATTTAATTCAAGCATCCCCTGTTGCTTAAAGACCAAGATATGCCACACAACTATGAACTTCCAATGTTATCCACCCTATCAATCACATCCAAGGCCTTCATTCGATCAATATCAAAGTCAATGACAGGCACAGAAGGTAGCCTCCTTGTTGAGAATATGTCATTTTTGTTTTCACTGATTGGGGAGTGACTGCTACTCTTGCTTAGCCTATGGTGTTTGCTCAACCTGGTTTTGGCAGTGTCAAATTCTTGGCTCTTACTAATGCCTGGTGTTAGCTTCCTCTTGCCGACATCTCGGAGCATTTGTTGATCTTCAACTGTTAGCATGGGGGAAGAACATGTTTTCTGTGTAAATAATTGCCCTGTCTTTTGGGTAGGAGAACGGATTGGTGATTTAACTGGGGACCTTATTCCTCCATTTCCAACTCTTACTTGGCTGACAAGATGATGGAGCCAGATAACAAGTTCAAGTATATAAGCTTCTGTTTTGTCTTTATCAGCATGGTGCAGTGTTTCAATTCTCAACAAATCGGTCTGGCCGGCGGGTTTCCGGTTCACCTCAGACCTACACAAGCTGACATTAGAAAACTAGGTAGAACATACAAACATAAAGGAATAGAATCCGGCGATCTGTCCTCACCCAGTATTTGCCCATTCTCCAACCCATCCAAAGCCATGATGAGCTCTGAATTAATCCAAAGTGAAAAACAGATAGTTAAATTTGAGAGCAGAACATGTAGAGGTTAATGCTAATTGAATAGTAGAACATAGTTTATGAAAGCTAATGCCTAATAGTAACACGGTTAAAGCAATGGTGTCTTTAGAACAAGCAACCTGAATTGCTATTCAAAAATAGAATGATGAGCATTGTTGTTTAATGATCATAATGGAAAACAAAGTTAAACAGATTTGTTGTACCAAATGCAGTACTAGGACATCTAGGAATTGCTTAGTAGGGATTAGTAAATATACTTCGTTGTGTTGGCAGCAATAGGGACTAGCCACTGCAATATTTTCTCCATTTCAGCTTTGATTTGTGGGACAGTAAGCTGCAAGAATGTTTTAGATTTAGAATATTAATGATCATACTTGGAAGAAAGTGAGATAAAAATTCCAATTAGATTCAATCTTTCTAAATGAAAAATTAAAGGGACAGATATCAATAACTAATCAAGTATTTATGGTATGGATACCCAACTAAGAAAATGTATGATGGAAATGGAATATGCACCTCTTCTTTAACCTGAAATGACTGTAATCTTGAGCGCAATGCTGATTTTACATTAGGCGGAAGCCCTTGATATAAGGCATCCCTTGTATTAGGAGGCACAGAACTTGATCGAGACACCTGGTTAAATTAAAATGTAAACTCAGGGCTACCTTCCTAATAGTCTTGCTATCATTTTCTTTAGAAACAAATAATAGTGCAGTTGTGACCATTTGTGTCTCTCTACCAGCTTGAATAGCATTATATATATAAAACTATAACACAGCCTTTTCGCCTTATAGAGTTGGCACCATTTTTCTATTCAATAAAAATATATGAAATGATTAAAAAGATTTTTTCATTGTATGTCAGATGACACTCGTTTATTGGAGCATGGCTACTCATTACGTAATCATGATCTTATTCGTGCAAATATAAGAAAGGGCTTCTGTGTTCAATCTTACTTCTCAAGGGAAGTAGGTAATACCCAAAACAAGAAATGAAAAAGAATTGCATCTCCTGATTGACAGGCTTTGCTTCCTAGTGTGTGTATCAAAAGAAACGAGAAGTGGCCAATCAAATTTGATCAACTTTTAAAATTTTCTTCTAATGGACAAGCTTAACTTAAAATATTCAAAAGAAAAAAAAATCACTCATTTTATTAACTGCATTTAGTTATTAAAACTTCACTTGGATAAACAAATGACGAGAACCCAGATAGCCATAGAATCAAACTGACTTTAAAATGCGGTAGGAAAACCCGAGATGTTCCTACAGTACCCAACTGATCAGTTTCTTTTTACCATAGAGGAGTAGTATTCTTCCTTCTGGTAACATCTTTTAAATAAAGTGAACAGAATGACAGATTAGGTCAAATCACATAAAGTCATTAAAGAATTCAGAATAGAGGAATTTTGCAATATATAAAATGTCTTGTATTAATAATGATTGAGTTACAATACTAAAGTATTTACAAAATCAGATACCTTGAGCTGCAAGATAGTCAATTAAGATCTAACTGTCTACAACAAACTCCAGCTATCCTAATAGAATTACAGGTGGCTCAATGCTAAGAATAGTATAATACTAATTATCGTAAACCATCATTCATACCATTGTGACAAATATGAAGAGAGAAGAGAAAACGAGATAACTGTTTCATTTCATGAAAATAATATAAAAAGACAAGTTGAAAGAACCAATACTATCACCATATCCCCAACATTACCATGAATAGGAAGCTGATTTTGAGGTGATTTTTTTAACACACTATTATGCTTGTTTGTGACCTATGTAAATGCATTTAATTCCCTTCTTTTCTTTCTTTCTCCAATTTTTGTTATTAACAACAATATTTTACAGCCAACAATGACGAAGAAAGATAATTGAACTTCCAAGACCATGACAAATATTAGAGATTATGTAATTTAAGTAGAATCCTAAACTCACAAGAGTGTCAATTTGAGTGATAATGTTCGCATAATGCAAAGCAAGACCGGCAGATCCCAACTTCTTGTGGTTACTTTGAGAATCTTTCGCTTGCTTATCAGTATCTGCAAGGAGGAAGAGGTATAAAACAAATGTTTTATTGACCTGGAATTTTAGCAATGGCAACGGATGCTCTACATTTTGTCAGTAAAATGAAAGGAGGAGCAACTAAATTGAGCGGGATTAAAGAACAAAATAGGTCAGGACAAGGTGAACAGATCAGAAAATTCATTCACAAAAAACATAGGATAAGTTAAAAACAAATTATGTGAAACAAATTATTATTGCATCAAATTGATGCACACAACTTCACATCAAACCATTGAAAGTACATGAGCTTTACAACTATAACCATACAAATGAATTGGCCCTTGTGCCCTTGTTGAATACCATATTCAGACTATATATCAATGATATAGCAGAGTTTTTTTCATCAATAAATTAAATACTGTTTATATAAACAAAACTCCAGCGTGTTTGACGAATACATGACAGGGAAATAAATAGATATGTCAGGTCCACCCTAACTCATTTGTCCATACTCGGAACAAAAGTAAAGAATATCAAAAACTTAGCTAAACACAATAAAAAATACTGGAAATTCTTGAAAGCGTACCAGAACTACCAAATGCTTCATGGATCTCCAAGTATAGAAAATGGACGATGTCTACAAGCTTTTCCATCACCTGCAAATACAACAATCAGAATTTATACTTGTATGATGAGAAAATGCTCAAGAAAAGGAGGCTGAAAGAATTGGAAAAGTAAATTTTATTAGGGAAAAGGGGGAACAAACAAGGGGAAATGAATTTAGTTAAACTGAAACAACAACAAAATACAATAAAATTAATTCAAGGATTTCAGAGAAAGCACGTTTCAGATGCCAAATCACCAATACTACAAAACTTAACAAATAAAAAATATTAAATCTAAGATCACCTTCTATTACAAAAATTGCATTAACTGAAAATATTTATAGAAATAACACTGTTTACCTCTTCCAAAATCTTGGACCATAATGATTTTTTCTTCAGATTTCTTACATGCTTCTTTTGACTCTTCAGTTCTGCTCTTAAAATTGCAAGGCTGTCTCCTACACAGTTTATAATCATTGATCACTCAAAAATATGAATATTATTGTGATAAAAAAGACCAACATAGTTATAACAACAAGAGGAATAAGACTTAGAGGTAAGTTTCATATCACAGGTTAAGTTTAAGTAACTAAGATAATGATAGGAAAATGAACTAAGATGTCACCCACAACATACAAGCTCAGTAGTTAAAATGGAGAAAGGCATCAGAGGTTATTTGTGACAACAAAGTACCAACCAAACTAAAAAGAAAGCTTTATCATATTGTTATATGGTAGTGAATGTTAGGTTTTAAAGATATATCACGAGAAAAAGGTGAGAGCCGCACAATTGAATACGTTAAGATCAATGTGTAACCACACAAAAGACAATACAAAATAATTTTAATATTGTATATGAGGAGATATTGGCTGGATATCTATTGAGAAAGAAATGGAGAAAATTGGTTAAGGTAGTTTGAATACAGGCAAAGAATGCCACTAGAGGATGAATCAACATATTTTTTTGTTAAAACTACTATAAACAAGACATTGACTCAAACAAATAACTTTTCAAATGCATAATACAAAAAATGGAATTTGTTGTAGCTATATGTTATTATTCATTATTTCCTTTATTTATTTTTTTTAGATATAATTACACTTGCTTCCTCACTATATGTAACTATTACAGTTTTCCTTATTTGTACTTAAAGTAATCATGGTTCTGGGATATCATTTATAACCAAATCTGTATACATCGTAACTTGCATTGTACAGTTTTCAATTATCAGAACTAATATTGATTTTTCTTCATGTCTCAAGTGGATTTAATGACAACTGGATAAGTAAATATAGGCCAACATCTACCTCTTTGTGTGGCATTTGAATTGTCCTCTTCTTGAAGCTTGCGCCGATAATCTTGATCAAATCTATCTAAAGCATGCAATTCATGGTATAATTCCTGCACGCAAAGAAAAAGGTCTAACTAAATTAAGTCAAGTCTTAGATTATAATATTTTTGTTAGTACCTGATTAACATGATTAATAAGAATGTAATATTTGATTTGACTAAGAAAATAATACAATTACCATTCAAAATATATGTCCAAATTAGAATATACAATGGTGGTCTCAAATAAAAATGTTTATGTAAATAATGACGCACAAGTAACTTAGATTATAATATTTTTGTTAGTAGTTGATTAGCATGATTAATAAGAATGCAGTATGTGTGTATGATCAAAAAGGAATGCAAGTAATTCAAAAATATTAAATTGACAAGCTATTTACCCACAAATAAAAATTGATATCCAATTAGTATAGCACAGATGTTGCTTGTGTTTGTTGAGTTCAAAGTTGAAAATTAAAATGAAAAGGTGATAAATGCCACATTAATGTAACTAAAGGTATGTAAAATTGTCAAAGCTTAGTTTGTAAGGATAATTTCTTATCGAAAAAGTCTAATATAACATTAATTACTCTTTTGTCAATTACAACCTTACTCTTCACCTAATCTTTAATTATAAGCTTTTATTGTAATGTGAAATAAAAAAAATTCATAACTATTTTATTAAGAACTAGAAAATTGTGTTTCTTGATTTCTACAAAAGAACCTTAAACAATTGACAAAATAAAACGGCGGGAATATTTATCTCAAACTACATAATCACTTTATAACTTAATTGTCCATATCTGATTCATGATTTCTTTTTTTTATCAAACTTTTTTTCATAATAAAATAAGAATATTTGGAAATCAAGCTTAACTTAAATCATACAATTGTTCATAGGTTTCTTAATATGCATAACATGACGGATGAAAGAAAGTGGCAATTTCATTGAGAAATAATCCGTAAATTCAAGAGTGTAAAACCCAGAAAGCACAGGAAAAAGGTCCATCTAATTATCTCTCAATCTCAATGTGCAAATGCATGACCTGTTTATACAACTTCTTTCTTATAAGAAGTGCAATAGCATAGATAGCTAAGATTAAAGTTTCAGATATAAAGTGGAAATATCCTAGACAGTAAATTATCAATCTCTGAAATGAAAGTTTATATCTAATTAAAGATGGACGGTGACAGTGAATCTAAATAAGCTACCTTTACAAACATGGCTGCAGCATAAAACAGAAGTGAATTCAAGTAATAACATGCAATTACCAAGCAATTGAGACAGCTTTATTTTCTTCATATGATTGTAGTTTTGTTTTAAGTGATATTCCTGGCAAAGAGAATGAGGGTGATAAAAGAATTTCAAACTACAACAGAGGTTTGTTTGAATAAAATTCTTCATAAACACTTTTATAAGAGAAAAAAATAAATTAAAAAGTGAAATAAATCTCTCTACGAGCTATTATATAATAGCTTCTCCAAAATCTGTTTTTTATACTCTAGCATAAGTTAATTTAAGTTTATGGAGAAGTTTATTTCATTTTTTTCTTGTTTTCTTCTCCTAAAAGTGTTCATAGAGAAGTTTACTCAAAGAGACCCCAAAACACAGTTTCCCATTAGTTTAGTGCAAACTGTATGTTGAACAAAGATACAATACTCAAATACACACTTTAACAAAGATATAAAATGTTATGAGTTTAGCATACAAATCCGAAGAAGATGACAGGCATATGCATTGTTCCGTTTAACAGGCTTACTCACAGCTGTATATTGAACAAAGGTCATTAGTTGTTGCATCACAATTTCTGCCTCCTCTTTCAATTGTTTTTGTGGTGTAAGCTCTGAACCTAACCTAAACATCAACAAAGGCAAAGAAAACCATAACTAACACAATGTTAGATGTTACAAGAAAATATATAAATAAAGATTAAATCCACTCAGCTATATTTGTTCTTAAGAAATATAAGATTAAACCAATTCAACTACAATTACTTCTCAAAATAGCGATCTAGATTGTGCCACTGAGGATCTTTACAACGATTTCCAAAACGCACAACTTCTCCCGAAAATATTTTCAACTCTTCTCTGTCAAAAAAGAATAAGAAAGCGAAAACTTTAAGAGCAGTAGTAGCTGAAGAAAATAAGCTCCAAACTAAAGCAAGAGTTCTACTAAGTTGATCATGCAAATATCAATTATAATCTACCTTTTGTCTGCTGCAGCAATTCTTAGGAGTTCATCCATATCTCTGGATATCAAATTTTTCACTCCTTCAGATGGCAGAACCACCTCTTTTAAATGTCTGATGTTATCTTTTGAAAGGGATTGCATCAGATTGGCACCCTTAACAATTGTGTTTGCAACTTCGAAGGCCAAAATTGAAATTTTATTCCCTTTTGTTGACACACCCGACGTAAAACCACTACTGAGATTCAAATTTGTCATACTACTACCTAGTGTGTCCAAAACTTCTACTGCCTTGCCAAGCCCAGCTGTACCAGCTCTTCCTAAAAGTGAACTCACTTCTGATACCTGTAATACACCAAAAGATAAGATAAAAAGCCAATCTAATCCCTTGTTTGCATATATGGGAAGCCTTAAAGACCCTAAAATGAGGAAGGGGCGGGGGGGGGAGAGAAAGGAAATGGTAAAGAATATAGATCCAATCTAATCCATGAGATCAAGAATAAGTTCTTCTTTAAGACCAATGTTTGGCACCATGTGAGGTATTAGCTCATTAGAAAAAAGGAGTCTAATTAATATAATCAAAAGCACAACATATGTAAGCACTTCTCTGTAAACTCACATATCTTCTAGTAGAAACTCCAGCCTTCTTATGACAAAGAACAGCAATTATCTAGACATATAACCCCACAATATTGATTAGCAAGAAAAAAGGGAAGGTCCTTCCCATTGCACCTTCCAATCAATTGGCTGACATTCACTATAACTCTCCTCCCTAAAAACCTCACAATGTGTTGCCAAGCTGGGACTCTTGCACATCCACCGTCAAGCCTCTGGGGAATATTGCAATTGCAATTTGTTATTATTTTCTCCTATTCATAGATTGCTTATGCATTATTTGTAGTGGGACACTTTTCACACATCCCTCTCATTCCTTCCCTTGTTTGTTAGGACACTTGACACACATCCTTGTTATTCTCTTTCTTGTTGGTTAGATCCAGTTTTCTATACAGCCCCTTGTACTGATCTTTTCTGCAATGAGAATGCATGAAATCATTTCATAAGAAGTATCTTCAATGCTCACTGTAGGTTCAAATGTGCTTCGGTTTTACCTTCACTTTGATACACTAATTTTGTTGTATTGGCCTTAGCTAGTGATGAATCTTAATCACATTTCCAGAGAAAGATAAAAGAGAATTTGTATTAATGTTAAATGAATACAAAAGTGACTGAGTCTCTAATTTACAGGCCTATATATACTATCAGGACTCAGTAAAGGGGTCAGTCAAAACTCCTAACAGATACAGCTCAATACAAAATACAAAAGAGAAGAGTATTCTCTTAAATCTGAAGAAGATTCACTGAACCAATTTAGAGAATTAAATACAAAAAATAATAAGAAATGTCCCGTTAATAATTAAAATTAGCATAGTTTTGTACATATTGGAATTTTTTATGGATATTGTTTTACATAAATACACACTAAACTTCATGAAAAATCGCAGAAAAATGTGGAATATGCTCCCATTGCCCAGCAGCAGTCTTGTCAATGCAGGGTGAGGAGTGCAACCTGGCACAAACTATACGTAACTGCCATAATCGTTTTTAGTTACAAGGATGTCCACTAATGTACTCAGCGCTCCGCAGCGAGAATTCCGGAAGCAGCTCCATAGCAATGGTCTGATAGCATTGGGCAATGAATCAGCTGCTGCATAAATAGCATTTTGCACATTTTTTAGGAGACTTTCTGAATTTTTTGGATTTTTGAATGGTCTTCACATCCTAAGTTATTGTTTGTGTTTGTTTTGTTGTTGTAACAACTGTATTATTGTTCTGAATTTGTTCGTTTGAATTTTAATTTCATGCTTTTTATGCGTCAATTTTATTTTTCTGTACCTAATGTATTTTGATAAGGTGGAAATCAACCAATTGTAGCCAGATTAGGGTTAATGAGAGAGAGATATAAGATTCCGAGTCAGATATATGAAAAACTGAGATATATGATTTATATAGGCTCTAGAAATGGAGACGTATAGGTTGTGTGCACTGTTAGAGAATCTTATGCTCAATGCACAAGTGCTTAATGAGTGCATCTAAAGGAATTAGAGTATTTTCTTTGACAACTAGGACATGTTGTCAAGAAATTTAGACAAGATTGTGAGGAAATTTATTGTGAGGTAGAGGTATGACAGAAAGCCAAGGAGGTAAGACACGAGTTACTTTATGTTTTTTAAATGTTTGTAGTTTTTGAGTCATTTTGAGTCCATTTGGCGAAATCCAAAGTCCAACTTAAGTCCAAGCTAACCCTCACAACTAACCACTAACTGTGATAACTTAACCTGGATTCACATAACTAATGCCAAAATTGGTATTGGTACTTAACCTAGTCCGTGTGGGATGATAACTCACTTTATTACTAGTTAACTAGTACACTTGCCGGACTAGGTTGTGATAATTCTTAGTTCACACACATTGACCATAGCACTCACTGACCACCTTTCACCAATGATTAACTGAACACAATTTGCACATCACAACAAAACATGTCAGTTGAACAGCTAGTTCTGGTGAAGAAGGTGCTAAGTTTAAGTATTACCAAGGGAAGAGTGGGGTGCTGACAAACTTTAGTTGAAAAATCATGATCATAATCAGTCACCAGAGATGAGAGATGAGAGAAAAAGCAAATCACAGATTGAGCATGAGACCACAAGAGGAGATAACTGGAGTAAGATTGAGAGAAGTGGTAGATACTAAGAGTGACCTACGTTTCCCATGATGATATAACAAGATGAAGAATCAGTCATGCAATGACACAGAAGGCCATAGCCCAGGGCAGAAGTGCCAATAGCGCATGGTGACCATTGTGAATAAAGGAGAGGTCCAGTGGTGTTTGCATAAAGAGAATTGCAAATGGGTAGGGAAAGACGTAAATAAGAAGTGATTTTAGGGATTTTGGAACCTGGTCAAACAAACACAAACCAGTCTTTTTTACTTGCTCTGTCTTGCTGGGGACCAACGATCCCACAATTGCACATGGAATGTCGCAATCCAGCTCCAACCTTACTCCTTGACAATCCCAACAACAATTCAGCTTGCCTGGGCGTGTTCGATTGATAGATCATATGATCCTATAAGGTAAATCACGATTTTAATAACAATGGTACAGATGACTTGGGATCACTGGAAAAATTTTCCCATGTCAGCTCGATTAAAAACTATAAGTTTGGTTTTACAGGAATTCCAAGCATGGAACTGTTTATGTGGTAGAAATTGGAGATGCAGTCTGCCCGAAAATCAATATGTTGTCACTGTATGCAAATTTGGCAGCTCTTTAGCGAATTTCATCAGTGTATGTTATCAGAAGCTCTGACCTAATAGCTTAAGCATTTTGGAGAAATAATCTTGATATTGTATCAAAGCCTCAATAGGCAAGTGCTCAAAAGTTTGATGTTTGATGCCACTATTCTAAATAAATGTGAATTGGTGTGTTAGCAAGGCAAAAAAAATGCCTGAGTTCCCACACAATAGCTTAAGCTTATCTTTGTCAGAATGAGATACTTACATTTTTAAGGGTATACCATTTTAGCTAAATATGCTTTGAGATTTGGTTCATGGCTTCACCTAAGAGCTCTATTCATGGTTTTTTCAAGAGAGATTCCGTTTCTACTCTGAAGACAGTGTGTTTTCTTTCTCTGAGTAGTAACTTGTCCCCCCAACTGTACCTCCCCTCTTTTCTCTCTAATGAAAGTACTTTTTCTATAATAAAACTTCTTGGTTTTCCTTCATATTCACACAAAAAAACAGCTTTCCAGCCAGAGGCATCTTTGCAGCATATTGATTATACGCACTTCCAAATACAAAATAAGCTAATCCAACCTAGAAGAATAAAAAGATCAAACATGAGAAAGGTAACTCAACTTAACAGCAGCTTGCTTGGACTTAGATTTATGCGATAAAGCCCTGGACAGGCGAGGAATCCCATCATTGATATCATCTGCCATTGACCCATACGAAACATTTTCCAATCCAGTAAACGAAAACGACTCTCTTTGATGTTTATCCAAGTCATCATCATCAGGAAGCACATTTGAATTGCTATCTATACTTCTGGGCGGTCCAATAGACTGATAAGCCATTCCAGCTTCACTATTAGCATGACCATTAGCATGCCTCGAGCTTCCACTGAGTGCATTATCCACAGCTACACCATCAACAGTGCCTTTCCATGACCTCGAGCAAATACCTCCCATATTATGTCCAATTGCTTGTGACTCTATAGTTTTACTCTCTGTACACAATGCCCATACAACACACCCTATAACTCAAACAAAACCTCAACACAGAACCTTCAATTCACAGGAATGGTATAATCGAGGCACAAAATTTGATGATACCAATTTTGATCACCCTTACTGCTCCACTCCATCAACTCTGTTCAAGTCACAAAATCTTTTCTGAATTAGAAGAAAAAAAAATCCATAAAATCTAACATAATAAAAAAATAAATCCAGAGGAAAATTAGAGAGACCCAATTAACAAAATTAGAGAGAGAAAAACGGAACACCCCCATCCCATGAATCAAAGCTATTCTACAGAAACCCAATAGAGTGGTGGATCCATTAAAGGTAATCGTCAGGGTAGAGAGATACCAGAAGAAGAGATCTGTGAGAAGTTGCATGTGTGCCATTCTGAGAGGAAGATAAAAGCAAAAGGGGTGCAAGAGAAGGTGAATGGCAATGGAGGGTCAAAGGGATCCAAGAGAAGCAAAGAGAAGTTGAGTGAGCTTTTTTGCGCTCTCTCTCTCTCACTCACTCTGTTTCACATACACAGAGTCCTCTGCCCCCGAAGTGAAACAGCAGCAGCTGGCACACGCAACACAAAGGCACAGAGGCAGACTCAGTGAATCAGCTATTCTCTCTCTATCTTTCTCTCTCCACTGTGCTGTGTTGTTCCATTTTCAGCGATGGTCAAAACGCAGAGTTCACACACGCATCACAACACAGCACAACCCCACTAACTGTTGTTTTGTTTTATTTTGACCGTGGGTGAAAATGAACATCAAAATGTTCTCCCAACTACCAATGAAACGCATCCATTCATGGGGTTCCCTTCGTCTTTTTCACTGCCTTCCTCTCTCTCTCTCTCTCCTAATGACAACAATCGCCTTTGTGTAATAAAAACATTTTTCTTGTCAAACCTGAAATTTCTTATTTCATTCCAAGATTCGGAAAACACAACATTGTCCATTTCCCAAATCAAATCACATTACACGTGTCACAAGCTTTAATCAAAACCTTTCAGAAAAAAAAAAAAAAAAAAAAGTTTTTTAAAAAATAAATAAAAATAAAAAAAAAAATAAATTAAAATAAAAATTACTTTTCTTATTGCTTCATTACCCTCCAAATTACTATCTTATAAAATTTTACCTTCTTTTTTTTTTTTTTTTAAAAAACATTTTTTTTTTTTTTTTTTTCTGAAAGGTTTTGATTAAAGCTTGTGACACGTGTAATGTGATTTTTTTTTGGAAATGGACAATGTTGTGTTTTCCG